>WNFU01000839.1_pt1 | contig 45387 bp, 32 predicted proteins | sample 5400121 | NCBI WGS metagenome assembly WNFU01 (sample SAMN13153360, study PRJNA577476) | soil metagenome | isolation source: 100 cm soil or saprolite under grassland replicate 1 | place: USA:California | collected 2016-06-15 | reverse complement strand
ATGAAACGCTATCGAATTTTGTCAGATCGTCTCCGAATTCATGACGTCGAGTTATACAATGTTATTTTGGGCGTCTGCGCAGGCCTCTGGAATTTTTATCTAACTCATTGATTCTGAACATCGCAACAAGTCTATTGACTATACTATTCCCCACGCCAGCATTGAGTACTTTGAAAAAACCGGCCTCAATCAAAAGCTTCCGTCGATTGCGCCTCATGGAATTGTTCCGGGCGGGCATAACCCTTTTGTGGGGCCGGCCATTCGTTTCGAGCCTGGCGCTAAACCATGCTTTATACCAGCGAAAAAATAGTCATGAATTTGCTAAAGAGGTTTTGGTTTGAGTTTGACATTTCAGAAGATGACCTTCGCCGTTACTCATCTTATTGTGGACTCGGAATGGGATGTGGCGTAACCGCCTACAGCTATGAAGACGCTCTGGTCGTACTTTGTGAGCGGCTCTTCAAAAAAGACCCATTGCCACCGGTACGTAACGTTATCGAGGACGTAGACATTTCAACTCTGGACCCAGGACACGTGCTCCCAAACATAGGCGTCCCTATATGGAGAGGGGTTTGGTTTCCCCGTATCTAAATAATGGCGAAGTGTCAGTAATAATGGCACTGCGCCTAGATCGGCACATCATGCGAGGCGCTCTGCGAAGCGGCGATTCGCCGCTTGTCGTAGATCCGCGTCGTCGTGATGAGCCGGTGCCCCGACAGGTTCTGCACCTTCTTGATGTCCAAGCCGGCGTCGAGCAATAAGGTCGCCGCTGTCACTCTCAGCGAATGCGGCGTGTAGACGCAGTGCTCGACTTCCGACCCGTCTTCGATCCGCTCCTTCTTCATCGCCCCCGGGCAGCCGCCGTAGGTAGCCCTGGATCACGCGGTACATCGTGGCAGAGTCCGTCAGGCGGTCAGACATCTTCTCACGGTTCCTAGACGCAGCCTGCGACCGGAAGAGCGGGCCTGACGTGATCCCGGCCTTCTCGACGTGTTCGCCGATCGCCTGGGCCGCGTTGAAGTGTAGCCCGATCGTGCGCCGCTTGTCGCCCTTCTCCCGGCATCACCATCAGTTGTCGGGCGGGCGTCACCGTGAGCGCCTTCGTCAACGAATGATCAGCCAAGCCATAAAATTTGAGGGCTGAAAGTCCGAGAACCTTCAGCCTTCTTTCTATTGAGCGCATGGCAAGAAGGGGTGTTCAACCCTGAGGATCAATCGGCCGCCGTAGGCTCGCTGACCATCCCGGCTCGGCGGGCTTTGGCGCCGCGCCGTAATTTCTTCTGCAGCGAATCGAGATAGATGTAGAAGATCGGCGTGATGTAGAGCGTCAGGAGTTGAGAGACCAACAGGCCGCCGACCACAGCCAATCCCAGCGGTCTGCGCGCTTCCGACCCCGCGCCGAATCCCAGCGCGATGGGCAGCGTTCCCAGCAACGCCGCCATGGTCGTCATCATAATGGGCCGGAAGCGCAGCAGACAGCCCTCGTAAATCGCCTCGGACGCGCCCTTGCCTTCTTTGCGCTGCGCCTCCAACGCGAAGTCAATCATCATGATCGCGTTCTTCTTGACGATGCCGATCAGCATGATCAGGCCGACGAACGCGTAGATGTTCAAATCTGTTTTGAAGATCATCAGCGTCAGCAGCGCCCCGAAGCCCGCCGAAGGCAATCCGGACAGGATCGTGATCGGGTGAATGAAGCTTTCGTAGAGGACGCCGAGCACGATATAGATGACCAGGATCGCGACGGCCAGCAGCAGCCATAGGCCCTGCAACGACGATTGGAAGGCCTGCGTCATGCCTTGGAAGCTCGTCGAGAGCGTCGCGGGCAGCCGCATCTCGTTTTTGATGTTTTGAATCTGGTTGACCGAGTCGCCGAGTGCGACTCCGGGTTTGAGATTGAACGAGATGGTCACCGACGGGAGCTGGCCGGAGTGCGTGACGGTCAACGGCCCCACCGTGCGCCGCAACTGCGCGACCGTGTTCAACAGGATTTGCCTCCCGCCAATGGGAGATCTCGAATTAGGCTTTCTTCCTGCGCCCGCTAAAGTTGAGTGACTTTTACAGCAGTAGTTTTTTTCAGCGTGGTTCAGCCGTTTCGCTTCCACGCCAGTTTTGGCGCGACTCCGAGTCAACTAACGCGTTAAAACTTCGGCGTAGAGCATGCAGGCGCGCACATCTTGTTCTCCGATAATGGGAATGGTCAATCCCATAAACGAACAATCCGCCACTGATCTCAGCCCGCGACATTTCTTCAAATCAGGCTACGACAACAATTAACAGCATAGAGAGGATTGGCACGCGACTTGGTTCAATGTAGGGCAAAGTGTCAGTTTGCCCGGGCACTCCCGAGTGACCGAATGTGAGAGCCTGGGCAAACTGACTGTTTGCCCTACATTTGGCGTTGTCGAAAAAAGGAGAAGAACCATGCTTGGAGACTTGTGGCGGAACTTGCGCTACGGCGCACGGACGTTGTTGAAGAACCCAGGCTTCACCACGATGGCCGTGTTGACGCCAACTGATGATGGTCTGGACAATGACTCCTAATGGGCGCGGCGGCACGTCGGTAGCCGATTATCTGGAATGGAAGCGACGCAGCGAGTCTTTCCAGTACATCGAGGCATGGACAGGGGGATCCTTTAACGTCTCCACTGCGGAACGACCCGAACAGGTCGACGGCGTGTACTATACGCCCGGCTTTTTTCGTATGACCGGGTACCCAATGTTTATTGGCCGCAGTTTCCTGCCGGAAGAGGGCGAGGTTGGCAAAGAGCGCGTCGTAATACTGTGCCACCGCTTTTGGAATCGATACTTCAACGCCAACCGCGGGATCATCGGCCAACAGATTCGGATGAATGGCGAGCCATATACGGTGATTGGCGTTGCGGCGCCCGGCCTGAATGATCGGTTTCAGGCCCAATTGTGGGTTCCGCTGGCGTTCAGGCCGGAAGAGATCACCCACGACGCCAATAGGATTCTGGTAATGGGACGCTTGAAAGACGGGGTCACTCAGGCGCAGGCGCATGCGGAAATGCAGGGGATCGCCCGGAGCCTCGCCAGCGAGCATCCGGCGTCAAACGCGAAAAAAAGCGCGAGCGTAGAGCCTCTGCAAAATAACTTTATACCTGACACTACAATCAAGAACCTGTGGCTTCTACTCGGCGCGGTCGGCATCCTGCTCTTGATCGCCTGCGTCAACGTAGCCAACCTGCTGCTGGCGCGCGGGACGACGCGGCAGAGAGAGGTTGCCATCAGAGCCGCGCTGGGCGCTTCGAGAGCGAAGCTGTTCGGACAGTTTCTCACCGAGAGCTTTCTACTTGCCGCGGCCGGCGGAGTATTGGGTGTCTATCTCGGATGGTTACTAATTGACCTGATCGTGTCCATCGTCCCGATAAATCTGCTTCCCTCCGAGGCCGATGTCAGAATCAGCGTCCCGGTTCTGCTGTTCACACTGGCGGCGACGATGCTGGCGGGGTTGCTCTTCGGCAGCGCTCCAGCCTGGCAGGCGAGCCGGCTGGATCTGAATGAAGTTCTCAAACAGGGAGGACGTTCGGGTTCGGGAGGCGGGCGACGCAATCTGCGGCGAATTTTGGTGGTCGTAGAGTTTGCATTGGCGCTGACGCTCCTGGCGGGAGGGGGATTGGCGCTCCGCAGCTTCTGGAATCTGACCCGGGTGGACCTTGGCGTCCGAACCGACCATGTCATTACATTTTTTCTTCCCACGCCTCGGGGCCGCTTTTCCGATGTAGAGCGTATCAGCCCGTACTATCAACAGATGCTTGAAAAGATCGAATCTGTTCCCGGAGTACAGAAGGCGGCGGTGACGACCGGTATACCGACGCAGGGCACAGGATTCGGGAGGCGCTTCAGTATTGCCGGGCAGCCGCCGGTAGACCCCGCCGCGCGCCCAGGGGCGGGATTTCAGATGGTTACGCCCGGATATTTCGAAGCATTCGGAATCCGCGTCGTCAAGGGGCGCAGCTTTACAGAACAAGACAGGGCGAAAAGCATGCGGGTTGCGATGGTCAACGAAAACTTCTTCAACCGCTACTTATCTGGCGTGGACACGCTGGCGCAGCGGATCCTGACTGACGAGATTATTCCGGGCAGTCCGTTAGCCGGCCCGCCGGTAGAGTGGCAGATTGTGGGCGTCTTCCATAACGTTCGCAACGGCGGCGCTCTTCGCCGCGACAATCCGGAAATCTACGTCCCGTTTTGGCAGAGCCCCTGGCCGCAGGCCGCGGTAGCGGTGCGCACGTCAGATGACCCGGCCCGAGTGACTGGCGGCATCGCCGCCGCCGTGAACTCGATTGATCCTGATTTGCCGCTGGCCGGCGTCAAGACGATGGATCAACACATCGGAGAGGTTCTGGCCTTTGACCGCTTCGGAATGGTCTTGTACGGGAGCTTCGCGGCGCTCGCGTTGCTGCTCGCGGCGGTAGGGATTTATGGGGTGATGAACTTCGCCGTCGCGCAGCGGACTCATGAATTCGGCTTGCGGATGGCGTTGGGCGCCAGAGGCGCGAACATCTTGAGCATGGTTTTGAGGGAAGGCGGAACGCTCGCCCTCATCGGGCTGGTCTTCGGTCTCGGAGGAGCTTATTTGGTGGGCCGCGCGATGCATACAAACTTGTACGGAGTCAGCGCGATGGATATTGGCTCCTTCGGCGCGGCCGCGCTCACGCTCCTCGCGGCGGCGCTCGCGGCCTGCTATCTCCCGGCCAGGCGAGCCAGCAAGGTTGATCCGATGGTCGCGCTTCGATGTGACTGATTTTCTCCGGGACTGAAGAAAGGTGGCCGGAGCCTGCGGAACATTTTTTGTGGAGGTTTCAAAATGAGGAAAACAATGTGGCTATTTCTGATCGTCTCAATGGCGATCTTCGTGATTGCGCCGCTGAAGTTCGCGGCTGGCATTCAGAGCAGGGAATTCAGAAAGACCGTCGAGTTCGCCCCCGGCTCCGATTTGAGATTCAACACCGACAAAGGCAGCGTGCGGATGACCTCATGGGATCAGGACCGGGTAGAAATCTACGCCCGGATCGAACCGCCGGAGGACGTAGACGCCGATTACGGCCGGCGCGCCGTCGAGGGGGCCCGCATTGAAGTGTCCGGCGACGCGCGTTCGCTCACCATCCGCTCCAACTTCGACGATGTGCCGTACAAAGATGGCGAGGGGCGCTCGCGGAGCTTGCCGCACATCCACTACGAAATCCGCGCGCCGCGCAGCCTGAACCTCGATCTGGGCGCCGACCGGTGCAAAGTCGAAGTACAGGGATTCGCGGGCCGGATCAGGATTGATACCGACAGGACTCCTGTCGCGGCGAACGACCTGTCGGGCGAGATTCAGATCAGGATGGACAGAGGGAGGGCGACGGTCACCAGATTTCAGGGGAGGCTCGATCTCCAAACCGACAGGACTGATAGCCAGCTCCAGGCAGTCCGCATCGAGGGCGATTCGCGGTTGAACGTCGGACGCGGCGAATGCGAGTTGAAAATCCCCGAATCGCAGGGCCTGACTCTCAACTCGCGCCTCGGCCGCAGGGAAAGCCTCTACAACGATTTCGGACTCACGGTAAACAGCCTCAATGATCGAAACAATATTGAAGGCGTGATCAACGGCGGAGGGCCGCGACTGACGATAGAAGGGGATCGAAGCGTCATTCGCTTGAAACGTTATTGATTCAACGGAGGGGTGATGAGAAACCTATGGCTAGACCTGCGCTACGGCGCGCGAATGTTATTGAAGAAACCTGGATTCACGTTGATCGCCGTTCTTACGCTGGCGCTCGGCATTGGAGCGAACACGGCGATCTTCAGCGTCGTCAACGCGGTGCTACTGCGGCCGCTGCCGTACGCCGAACCGGAGAGTTTGGTTGCGCTCTGGGAGAGTAATACGCGGCGACCGGAAGGTCGCAACGCGATCTCGTATCCGAATTTTTTCGACTGGCGCGCTCAGAGCAAGTCGTTCGAGCGGATGGCGTCGTATTACACGAACGACATGGCGTTCACGGGCATTGCCACGCCGGTCAATTTGCGCAGCGCCGTCGTTTCGCCGGAGCTGTTCGGCACGCTCGGCGTCAAGCCGCAACTTGGCCGCTGGTTTGTCGGGGAAGAAGAGAAGCCGGGAATCCGCGCGGCGATCATCAATCACGGTTTGTGGCAGCGGCAATTCGGCGGCGATCCGAACATCGTCGGTCGCGCGGTGACGCTCAACGGCAAGCCGTTCAACGTCGTCGGCGTGATGCCAGCGGGGTTTCAATTTCCGATCGAAGCCGAGCCGGTCGAGGTGTGGGTGACTTCGTCAATTGACGGCGAAAAATCCGATCCGAAAGAGCCGGCTCAGAACGAACAGCGGGGCGCGCATTTTCTGCAAGCGGTCGGGCGGCTGAAACCCGGCGTCACGCTCGAACAGGCGCAGGCCGAGATGAACGTCATCGGCGCGAATCTGGAAAAGCAATACCCGGATTCAAACACGCGACGCGGCGTCATGCTGATCCCTTACCACAACGACCTGACGCACGATTACAGCGAGGCATTATGGCTGATCCTGGGCGCGGTCGGTTGCGTGCTGTTGATCGCCTGCGTCAACGTAGCCAATCTGCTGCTGGCGCGCGCGACGGCTCGCTACAAAGAGATCGCGGTGCGGGCCGCGCTCGGCGCCGACCGCTGGCGCGTCATACGACAGTTGCTGACCGAGAGTCTGTCGCTCGCGCTGGTCGGAGGCTTGTTGGGACTGCTGCTGGCGTGGTGGGGAACGGCGGCTCTGATCAGACTGATTCCCGAAGACGTGCCGCGTTTGGCCGAGATCAGTATAGACCGCTGGGTCTTCGGCTTCACGCTGTTGATCTCGGCGGTGACGGGCGTTGTGTTCGGGCTGGCGCCGGCGTTGCAGGCGTCGAAGGTCGAATTAACTGAGGCGATGAAGGAAGGCTCGCGCGGCTCGGGCGCCGGCGGCGGACGCGGACGTTTGCGAGGCGCGCTTGTCGTCGCTGAGATCGCGATTGCTCTGGTGGTGCTGATCGGCGCGGGTTTGCTGCTGCAAACGTTTCGCAGGTTGCAGCAGGTGGATCTTGGGTTCGACACCCACAACATACTCACGGCGACCGTCGAATTGCCCGACGCGCGCTATCCGAAGCCGGAGCAGGCCGCGGCCTTTTACCAGATCTTGTTGGATCGCTTGAAGGCGATGCCAGGAGTCGAGGCGGTGAGCGCCATCGTTCCGCAACCTTTGAGCGGCGATACGATGATGATCTCCTTCGATATCGAAGGGCGCAATATTCCGAAAGGCGAGCGGCCCGCCTCGCACTTCCGTTCGATCAGTCTCGATTATTTCAGCGTGATGAAGATTCCATTGCTCGCCGGACGCGCTTTCACCGAACGCGACGACGCGCACAGCCCGGGCGTCGTGATCGTCAATGAGACTTTCGCCAAACGCCATTTCCCGAACGAAAGCCCGATCGGCAAACATGTCAAGCCGGGCATCGCTCATGAAGGCGAACCGGTCTGGCGCGAGATCGTCGGCGTCGTCAAAGACGTGAAGCATCGCCAGTCGCTCAGCCGCGATTACGAGCCGGAATATTACCTGCCGCACGCGCAGATGCCGATCAATAGCATGAACCTGATCGTGCGCGCGACGAACGATCCGCGCAGTTTGGCCCGGAGCCTTCAACACGAAGTCCAATCGCTCGACCGTGACATCCCCGTTTTCCGGATCAAAACGCTAGAACAATATTTGGGCGTGGCCGTCGCGCAGCCGAAATTCAACGCGCTGCTCCTCTCCTTATTCGCCGGACTCGCGCTGCTGCTCACGGCCATCGGGCTGTACGGCGTGATGTCCTATTCGGTAATTCAACGCGCGCAGGAGATCGGAATCCGCATCGCGCTCGGCGCCCGAACCGGCGACGTGCTGAAAATGGTCCTGCGCCAGGGCCTGAAACTCACGGCGATGGGGCTGTTGATCGGATTGGCGGCGGCCTACGCGCTGACGCGATATATGCAGAGTCTGTTGTTCGGAGTGAAGGCTACCGACCCGTTGACGTTCGCGGCGATCTCGCTGTTGCTGGTCGCGGTGGCGCTCCTGGCCTGTTGGCTTCCCGCGCGGCGAGCGACGGAAGTGGATCCGCTGGAAGCGCTCAGAACTGAGTAGATGTCAGATGTCAGATGTCAGATGTCAGTAGCAAGTGAGGCGAGGGTTTCTTCGCTGACATCTGACATCTGACATCTGACATCTACTCTTGGAGGAATTATGCGAACAATCTGGCAAGACTTGCGCTACGGCGCGCGAATGTTGTTGAAGAATCCCGGTTTCACTTTGATTGCCGTGGTCACGCTCGGCCTGGGCATCGGGGCGAATACGGCGATCTTCAGCGTGGTCAACGCGGTGCTGCTGCGGCCGCTGCCTTATGAAGAATCGGAGCGGTTGGTCTTTCTAAGCGAGCGTAGCCAGCAACTCGAAGGGATGTCAATTTCGTGGCCGAATTACGTCGATTGGCGCAAGAGCAACCATGTCTTCGAGAAGATCGGCGTATATAACGGCGGCAGTTATAACCTGACCGGGAGCGGCGAGCCGGAGCGGTTAGAGGCAGGACAGATTTCGGCCGATCTGTTCGCCGCGCTGCGCGTCAACGCCGCGTTGGGGCGAGTCTTCACCAACGAGGAAGACAGGCCGGGCGCGGAGCCTGTGGTCTTGCTCGGACACGCGTTGTGGCAGAAGCGCTTCGGCGGCGATCCGAACATCGTCAATCGAACGATCAAGCTGAATGATCGAGATCATATCGTGATCGGCGTGATGCCGGCCGGTTTCCAATTCCCCAGCCGCCTCGATATCTGGGTTTCCGCCGGCCAATTGAGCGGCAGTACGAGCTGGCAAAGTCGCGGCAATCATCCGGGCTTGTATGGCGTGGCGCGGTTGAAGCCGGGCGTCACGATTGCGCAGGCGCGCGCCGAGATGGAGAACATCGCGGTCGCGCTGGAAAAAGAGTACCCAAACACCAATCAGGGCAATCGCGTGACGATAACGCCGTTGAAAGACTCGATCATTAACAATATCGGAACGGCGTTGTGGGTCTTGCTCGGCGCTGTCGGATGCGTGCTGCTGATCGCATGCGCGAACGTGGCCAACCTGCTGCTGGCGCGCGCCTCGACGCGGCAGCGCGAGATCGCCGTGCGAGTGGCGATGGGGGCAGGCCGCTGGCGCATCGTGCGCCAGTTGTTGACCGAAAGCGTCTTGTTGGCTGTGGTCGGGGGAGGACTCGGCATGGCGCTCTCGTGGTGGGGTGTCGATCTGATTCTGGCCATCAGCCCGGACAGCATCCCACGGGCGGCTGAAATCGGTCTTGACCGGGGCGTGCTGGCTTTCACTGCAGTGGTCTCGATCTTAACCGGCGTCGTTTTCGGTCTGGCGCCGGCGCTTCAAGCGAGCAAAGTTCAACTTCATGACGCGCTGAAAGAATCGGGGCGCAGCCTGGTCGCCGGGAGGCATTGGTCACGCGGCGCTCTGGTGGTGGCCGAAACGGCGTTGACGTTGGCGCTGTTGGTGGGCGCGGGATTGCTTATCCGCAGCTTCTACAATTTGTATCGAGTCAATCCGGGGTTCGTTTACGACCGTTTGTTGTCGTTCGCCGTCTCGCTGCCCGAACAGAAGTATGCGACGCTCGATCAACAGATGAGCTTCTTCCATCAGTTGATGCAAAACCTGCGCGCCACGCCGGGAGTGGAATCGGTCAGCGTCGCTTCAGGCTTGCCGCTCGGCAACAACAACTGGCAAACCACTTTCACAATCGTAGGCAGCCCTCGACCGAAGCCGGGCGCCATGCCGCTGATGGAAGCCTGCCTGGTCGGCCCGGAATATTTCCGAACGATAGGCGTCCCGCTGCTCCGTGGCCGATGGTTCACTGAGCGCGACAACCGCGAACATCTGAAGAGCAAAGACCTGACCGGTTACAACGACGACGAGCGTTGGGCGGCGGGAGTCAACGCCATGATCATTGACGAGGAGTTCGCGCGGCGACACTGGCCGAATAACGAAGACCCGGTCGGCAAACAAATCCTCTGGGGAGACGGGACCGATCCGAAGTCGCCGGTGATGACCGTCGTCGGCGTGGTCGGCCGCGTCAAGATGGATGGCTTGAACACGGATTCCAACCGCGTGCAGGGATATTTCCCGTTCTACCAATTGCCGGGTTCCGGGATGACGGTGATCGTCAAATCGACGCTCGACCCGAATCAGTTGATCGCGACGGCGCGCCGCCAGACGCTGCAACTAGACCCAAGTGAGCCGATCTATGGCGTCCGCACGATGGAAAAGATCCGCTCCGATTCTGTGGCGCCGGAGCGCTTGAACCTGACCCTGCTGGGAATGTTCGCGGCGTTGGCGGTGATCCTGGCGTTGGTGGGCATCTATGGCGTGATGTCTTACGCCGTTACGCAGCGCGCCCATGAGATCGGCGTTCGAATGGCGCTGGGCGCGCAAACCGGCGATGTGCTGAAGATGGTCATCAGACAGGGCTTGACGCTCGCTCTAATCGGCGTCGGCGCCGGCCTGTTGCCGGCGTATTGGCTGACGAAGTTGATGAAGGACCTGTTGTTTGAAGTAAAACCGGCCGACCCGGCGACGTTCGTGGTGATTGCGGCGCTGCTGATCCTGGTGGCGCTCGTGGCCTGCTGGATTCCGGCGAGGCGGGCGACGAAAGTCGATCCGATGGTCGCGCTGAGGTGTGAATAGTGGCCTTCATCCACGAATCCACAGGAGCATTATTTTGCACTCCTCCGATTGCGCTGTCGCGTAATTAGTCGGGAGGAGTTCTCTATGTCGCATTGCGACGCCTGAAAGAATGAAAGTCGCCCCTGGGTACGCATCGCTTCCAGCGTGCAGGCGTGTGGAAAGACGAATTGATAGGAATCAGACACCCCCGTAGTCGCCTCGCTTGTGTTGGGCGATTATTGCTTGCGTCGTGCGCATCCTGCCACAGGCCCGCTACGGGCGTCCAACGGGTCATCCACTCACTACTGCACGCTGGAAGCGATGCGTACCCAGGGGCTCTCCGAGGAGCGATCAGTTATGAGAAACAAACGCCAAATGGCCCTTGGGCCTCTCCTTTTTGTTTGTTGCCTGGCGCTCGGTATTTCAGCCCAGGCCCAGACCGCCGACAAGCATGAGGCTGAGATCAAGACGACGCAAAGCATTGAATTCGGCGCCAGGGGGACGATTCAGATCGTGGATTCTTTCGGCTCAGTCAAGGTCGAGGGCTGGGACAAAGAAGAAGTCGAGCTGACCGTCACGAAGCGCACACAGAAGAAATATGAGCCGAAGGGCCTAGCCAAAGCCGCGAAGGGCTTGGAGCGCTTCAAAGTCACGATGGAAGCGGTTGGCGAGACCTCGCTGCTGGTGATCAACACCACTTATCCGTCGTGGACGCCGATCTTCCGCGGCAAGACCAATCTCAAGTTGGACTACCTTATAAAAGTTCCTCGCAAATCGACGCTGCTGATCAAACATGGCATTGGCGAAGTGGAGGTCAACAATGTCTCCGGTGACATCGAAGCAACCGCGAGCATCGGCGAGATCAGTCTGAGACTGCCGGAAGACCAGAGTTACGCGGTTGACGCGCACGTCCGCATCGGTGATGTCTCGTCGGAGTTCGGGCAGACCACACATCGGAAAGGTCTTTTCGCTGTCGGAGCAAAACTGGCGGGCGAACCGGCCACGCCCACTCGACGAATCTTTTTGCGGGTCGGCATCGGCGATATTCAAGTCTCCAAGCTACGCGCGGAGAAATCCGGCGAACAGGACGAAAAGAAAGCGGCGCAATCCGGACCTCAAGAAAAAGAATTACGGGAGCAGGCCCCGGTCATCCATACGTACAAGACGGCCGGCGGCGAATCGCTGACCCTCCACGTGTTTTCGCCACCGGGCGATGGCAAGAAGCGCCCGGCAGTCGTGCTGTTTCATGGAGGCGGGTGGGTCTGGGGCTCGCCAGAGATAACGTACGGTCCCGCCCGTGACTACAGGGCCCGAGGCGCAGTCGCTTTCGCAGCGCAGTATCGCCTGGCGAATCGCGGCGCCGTGACCCCGCTTGAGCAAGTCGAAGACGCGCGCGACGCGATTCGGTGGGTTCGTCAGAACGCCGAGAAATTCGGCATCGACCCCAAGCGCGTCATCGCCCATGGCGTCTCGGCGGGCGGTCACCTCGCTACAATGGCTGCGGTGTCGAGCGATTCGACGGCTTGGCCGGATGCGTTGGTACTTTGGTCTCCTGGCCTTGGTGTGACTAGTTCCTCATATTTCAAAGGGCTGTTGGGGAGTCGAGCGCGTGAGAGTGATCTGTCGCCCTATGAACAGGCGCGGCAGAGCATGCCTCCGATGATCATTATCTCGGGCGCCGAAGACGCCATAACGCCTGATGCGGAAGCGCGCCGTTACTGTGAGCGGGTTTCGCAGAAGGGAGGCCGGTGCGACATACACAGCTACGAGCGTCTGGGACATCTGCTGACACGAAAGCTCGATCCGAAAGCGCAGTCACGAGGCGACTTCGACTGGGATCCCAAAGCGACCAGCGATGCCGAGAACAAGATTTGGTCATTTCTGCGCTCGTTGGGTTACCTCGATCTCTGAACGCAGCGCAGCAATACGCCGTCAATGAGGATCGAGGATGTAAGATCCCGATCCTCAACTTTTATTATTACTGCGGGACACGTCCTAGAAATCCTGCGCCATCCAAGCCTATCGGCTGTGGATGGCGCATCCATCGAGGGGGAAGGTGAGGACCACCTTACCACACCCTTACGTTACTGTGACCACACCGTTAGGTTAGATCTCCCACTGCTTTGAAATCCCTCTGTTGCCATTACCTGGTAAGCGTGACTCCCCAGATTCAAGCCCACATTCCTCCACGCGTTAACGTGGTTGGCAAAGGTGATAGTTTGGTTGCTCCCGGTCGGTCTCTTCGACGTCCGGACACTCCAGTACTGATAAAAAGTTCTAGTGCCTTCAATGGAAGGCGCGTTGACTCGCTGGGTCCGATATATGTTGTATGTGGCGCCATCACTGCTAACGACGCCTATTGACGTTCCTCCAGGCGGCCTAAAACTGCCCCAGCTATCAACGACGTAATATTCTATAAGTGGGTTTCTCGTCCACCCATAGAGAGCCAAATATGCATTGCCGGACGGCTGCCAGATGCCGGCATTGTAGCCTACTCTCCTAGTTGATGATCCGGTACTCCAGCCTTTGCCGACAACCATATTCCCGGAACCCAGATTCCAACTTACATCGTAATTGCCGCCAGAGCCCAAAGTCATGCATGCTGACCCGGTGTCCTTCCAAAACGAATAGAAGAACCCGTTGTTGGTTCCAGTTTGATTGCTGCATATGGTTTGGGCGTTTGACTGCTTCGTTACACTAAGCAACAACACGGACATGAATACTAGTAGCAGTCCTTTTCTGGATAGTTTTTTCAGCTCCATCGCGACCTCCTTTTCATAGTTAACTGGCGACTCCACACTGCTGTCGCCCACCGTCGTTCCAGCGGCCTGCCGCCTGGCCCGCCGCCTGTTTTGCGTACACGGATGAATCGCTTCACTTTTCATGCGGATGTCTCCTTTTCAGTGATCGTTGTTGTTTCTGTTCCGGGTTGTCTTTTGTTGCAGGGTTGAACTAATGGGCGGAATTTACAACGATTCATCTTTGTAAGTCAACGCTAAATTTAGTCGATCTACTTGAGTTTTGCGGAGGATTTTCCGAAGTGACAGAGCATGCAGAGTTTATACATCTAATCTCAATCGGCAAATGTGTGCAATGTTCGCTCATACCGACTGTTTGGCATATTTAGTTGTTATGTCGAATTATGGATCGGATAAAAACTACGAAGAATTTCGTTGACTTCTACGAAAGCCTTCGTGTATAAGACGGCTCACAGATAATCCCGAAAATTGAAATCCGGATAGGAGCTGAAAGTGAGCAAACCTGATCTAACGCGACCGACCGATGCGGAGCTGGCAATATTGCGAGTGCTATGGAGCCGCGGGCCGAGCACAGTCCGCCAGGTGCATGAAGCGATCAGCCGGGACCGCGAAACCGGTTACACCACCGTGCTGAAACTGATGCAGATCATGACCGAGAAAGGATTGGTTGAAAGGGACGAATCCGAACGAACGCATGTCTATCAGGCCAGGTTTACGCAGGAGGCGACTCAACAACGACTCGTGAGTGATTTGCTTGATAAGGCTTTCGGCGGCTCGGCGTCGCAACTGGTGATGCAGGCGTTGGCGGCCAAGCCGGCCTCGGCTGATGAACTGGCGCAGATCCGTCGCCTGCTGGATGAGCTGGAGGGAGGCAAGCAGTCAACTACTCCATCTAAACGCTAGCGCGTTGTAGATGGAGCTTGCAGTTCCAAGTTTCGTATTCACGCCCGGAAGAAACTTCCGGGAACGGACTGCTTCGGGCCGGTTGACTCTCGGATTCAGGCGAATCCGGTAGCGGCCCATCAACCTCCGGGATATACCCGGAAGTGATAGCGTCTGGTATTCGAGAGTCGGCTCTCGAACAACTTCGGAGATTTTACGTGGTCGAAGTTTTCCAATCACAACCCCCTATCGCCGGTTCTCAAAGATCAGAAACTGTTTCTCTCCCTTGCGGGACGAGTGCCTTTGATCGGGGGCAGTATACCAGAAGAGTTCACCGTATGCTCATCGAAGGGGCAAGCTCTTCAATTCGCACACGGTCTCGATTTCCTCTTCATCCAAGCCTATCGGCTTTGGATGGGGTATCCATCGAGGGGATAAGATGAATACGCTTATTGAAGTTTTGGGATGGACGTTGATCCATTTCACCTGGCAGGGAACCTTAGTCGCTTTGTCGCTGGCCGGCGTCCTGCGGATGTTACGTGGGTCATCAACCAACACGCGTTACGCGGCGGCCTGCATCGCATTGTTGTTGATGTCGAGTTTGCCGTTGTCCACGATAGCGATCATCGGCTATTCCACGCGGGACAAAACAGCAAGCGGGCCGCCGCCTCAATTTGCCGCGCGACCAGCGCTGCAGCCACAGCCGGTCGAAATCGAGCCTACAATCGTTCCGACTCAGACAGATATCGCGTCGGCCTCGCCGCGACCCTGGTCATTCATCCGGCCAGTGAGCATTACGCCACTACTGCCGTGGATGATTCTGCTCTGGCTGTTGGGCGTGGGCTTCTTTTCATTGCGGCTGGCGGGGGGATGGCTTTACACGCAGCGCCTGAAGTCTTATGGGACTCGCCCGTTGGAGGAAGGATGGGAACAAACACTTCGGCGGCTATGCGATCAACTGCGGGCGCCGCGTCCGGCGCGTCTTTTGGAATCGGCATTGGTCAAAGTCCCGATGGTCGTCGGGTGGTTGCGCCCGGTCATTCTGCTGCCTGCCAGCGCATTGACCGGACTCACGCCGCAGCAACTGGAGGCGATCATCGCTCACGAACTGGCGCACATCCGCCGCCACGATTACCTGATCAATCTGCTGCAGGCGGTGGTCGAAACCTTGCTCTTTTATCACCCTGCGGTCTGGTGGGTCTCGCGCCGGATTCGTCAGGAGCGGGAACATTGTTGTGACGATCTGGCCGTGGCGGTGTGCGGTGATGCGCTCACCTACGCCCGGGCCTTGCTTGAAGTGGAAAAGCTTCGCGCCGCCGGCCCACAACTGGCGATGGCGGCCAATGGAGGGTTACTTATGAATCGCATACGACGTTTGGTTGGCGCGCAACCGAAACATGCCAATCGTTTCAGCGGACTGTTTGCCGGCGTCATGACGCTTACCGCATTGATCAGCGCGGGGGCGGGCGCGCAAATCCTGCTTCAATCTTCGAGCAGGGCTGATCGCGAGGTTGTTTCCGCCCGGGGGCGGGAAGCGATGAAGGTCAACAATGCCGCTGATACCCCGGGCGGACCCAACGCCGTCGACGCCGGTCAGCAGGCTGGTTCAGTCCGAGATGATCGCGCCGCTGAAGCTTTGCTCCCAACCTTGCAAAGCGCGTCCTGGGATGTGCGGAAGGCGGCGGTCGAGAGACTGGCTCAGATCCGTGGCGGCCGCGCCGCCGCATTATTGATCGCCGCTTTGAAGGACGAACACGTACAGGTGCGTGAGCAAGCCGTGATCGGGCTTGGGATCAGACAGGATGAGCGGTTAGTGGAGCCTTTGATCGCCGCTTTGACAGACCGCGACTGGCAGGTGCGCGAGCAAGCCGCTATTGCTTTGGGAAGGACCAATGACAAACGCGCGGTCGAGCCTCTGCTCAAGGCTTTGCTGGACAGTGAATGGGCAGTGCGTGAGCAGGCTGCCCGGTCGCTGGGAACAGCAGGTCAGGAGCGGGCGGTCGAACCGTTGATCAATGCTTTACAGGATCAGCATGATCAGGTGCGAGAAGCGGCGGCAAAATCGTTAGGGATCATCGGGGACCGTCGCGCGCTGGAGCCCTTGAATCAGGCAGTGCAGGACGCGGACGAGCAGGTGCGGAAGAAAGCCGCTGAAGCGCTGGGCTTGCTCAAGCAAAGCGGCGGCGATTCTTCGATGAGTATGAATGCCCTGCATTCCTCAAACGCGACGGAGCGCGCCCTCGCGGCCTGTGCGCTGGGCCGCCTCGGCGCCGTCGAAGCGATCCCGGCGCTCATCAACCTGTTGGGCGATGACACGCCAATTCGGCCGATCAAATGCTGGGACAGTGGCGATTGGAGTCCCGCGCGCCATACATTCAAGCAAGCGTCTCCAGGCGAACAGGCCGCTATTGCGCTGGCCTCGCTGAGTCAACATGCCGTCGAGCCTTTGATCGCCGCGTTGAACAATGGGGACCCCTGCGTGCGCAGAAACGCCGCCTGGGCGATCGGCGAGATCAGGGGTGGTTTGGGAACGAATCGCGCCGCCGCCGTTGAACCGCTGATCGCGACCCTGAGTGATGAGGATTCGTGGGTGCGCGTGGCGGCGGCCTTCTCGTTGGGCGAAATGCGGCCCAGCGAGGCGACGGAATCGCTTATCGCCGCGCTCGGAGATGCGGAATGGAATGTTCGATGGATGGCTGCCTGGGCATTAGGTGAAATGAAAGCACGCGCCGCTGTCGAGAGCCTCACGTCCCTGTCGCTGCGTGATGAAAATGAATGGGTCCGTCGCAAAGCGGCCAAGGCGTTGGGCGAGATCAGGGACTCGCAGGCTGAGAAATCGGGGGAGCTTAAGACTACCGGCAGATTCACCAATGTAACCAGGACTGAAGAACTGAGTCTTCCGGCGCGCCAGTTGTTCAAGATGGCCCGGCTGAAAATCAACGGCCGGATCAAGTCAGGCAGCTCCGTCTGGACATTGCGCGATCCGAATGGAAAATCAGTGTTCACGGCGGAGTCTGGCAATGCTGAATTATCTCTCGATTCAGGCGATTTGGACGTTATTCCCGGGACCTGGAAGTTGCAAATAGAGGTGAAGAACGCCACCCTCGATTTCGAGGTTCATTGGAGCCTTCGTTGAACCGGCAGCCCTGGCGCGGGGAATATATACAGAAAGTTTCCCGCGCCAGGTTTAGTTTATTCCTTGGGCCTCTTGCAAAAGTCGTTTGGGATAGTGCGAGCGGATTGACAACCGTAGCGCAAACTGTCCAGTTTGCGAGGCTTTGATGATTGGCCGATCGATGAACCTGCGCAAACTAAATCGAACCAGGCAACATTGGGACACGCGGCGGTACGGCGCCGGGAGCGGTAGCGACCGGGCGCCTTGCTGAGAGGGCGTTTCGATGGGCGCCCGGTCGCTACCGCTCCCGGTACCGTACCAATGTCGTCTGGTTCGATTTAGACAGTTTGCGCTACGCCTTTTGCGATCCCGATTTCTTTTAGCGTCGCGGACCGAAGCCAGATTTACTTTTGCAAGAAGTCTCTTCTTATCCTTCTTTTCCGTAATCCTCTCGCCTACCTGGCCATATTCGGTTTTGGGAATGGCCAATCCCACAATCGAACACCAACCTCATATCCAAACAAGTTGTCTGATGCTCGACTTCTTCTAAATTCTTTGCTTTCAACGCCGGGCCTTTGGCTAACAAGGTCGTTAGGGTGGCACGGAGATTGAGTTTTAACCTCCAAATCAAAACACGTGAGGTAGGTACAGTACCGCGCGCGTAAGCAAGCGGCTGATCGATGAGGTAGCCGCTTGCTTACGCGCGCGGTACTGTACCGATAACCGATAAATCGCCTGCGCCATCAGGCGCCGCGCAATGTCGAGAGTGAATTTTGTCGAGCGCCACAAACGGACAATCTGGCGGAGGATTTATGGGAAACTTGCTGCAAGACCTGCGCTACGGCGCGCGAACGTTGTTGAAGAATCCGGGCTTTACTTTGATCGCCGTGATCACGCTCAGCCTGGGCATCGGCGCGAACACGGCCGTCTTCAGCGTGGTGTACGGGGTGTTGCTCAAACCGCTGCCGTACAAGGACGCCGAGCGGATCGTCGTCGCCCGCGTCTCGCAGCCCGATTTCCGCGACCTGAAGGAGGCGACGCAGGTTTTCGATCGGATGGCGATTTGGGGAAGGAACTTTTATAACGTAACGATCAACGGAGAGACGACGCAGGTTCTCGGCGCAATCGTTTCTCCTGAATTTCTGCCGATGCTGGCGCAGCCCGCGCTAGGCAGGTTCTGGCGGCCCGAAGAAGATACGCAGTATCTGACCGTCATCAGCTACGATTACTGGCAGAGTGGTTTCGGCGGCGCCGCTGACGTTATCGGCAGGACGATCAGTCTCTACAACAAACCATACACGATCGTCGGCGTGGCGCCGCCGGAATTTCAATACCCCAGCCGCGAGTTCAAAATCTGGAACACGATGGGCGCGGCGATGGCCGAAACGCCGGCGCAGATGGAGAACCGCCAGTTCCGCATCTTTCGCGCCGTGGCTCATCTGAAACCCGGCGTCAGCGCCGCGCAAATGCAGGCCGAGATGGATGTCATCTCCGAACGGTTGCAGCGGCAATATCCCGACACCAATTCGGGGGTTCGGATAAATTTCACACCGCTTTACGACATCATCGTCGGCGACGCGCAGCGGGCGTTGTGGGTGTTGCTGGCGACGGTCGGATTGGTGCTGCTTATCGCCTGCGCGAACGTCGCCAACCTGACGTTGTCGCGAATGTCGGCGCGCGAACGCGAGATCGCGATCAGGGCCGCGCTGGGCGCAAGCCGCTGGCGGGTGACGCGCCAATTGATGACTGAAAGTTTGCTGCTGGCGGCGGTCGGAGGCTTATGCGGGCTGCTGTTGGCGGCATGGGGACTGGATGCGCTAGTCGCATTCAACCCCGCCGATATTCCCCGACTGAGCGGCGTTCGCATCAACGCCACGGCGCTGTTGTTTACGTTTGCGGCGTCTGTCGTAACGGGGCTGATCTTCGGCCTGGTTCCGGCCTGGCAGGCGTCGCGCGGGAATCTGAATCAAACTACGGGAGGCCGTGGTTCGGCGGGCAATGTCAAAAGCGCTCGGTTGCGCAGCGCGTTGGTCGTCGCCGAGGTCGCGCTGTCGTTGGTCGCGCTGATCGGCGCAGGATTGCTGATCAAAAGCTTCAATCGTTTGCTGAGCGTCGATGCCGGTTTTACAGCCGATAACCTGTTGACGGTCACTCTTCCGCTGGGCGAATTCAAAGACCCGCAGCTTCGCGCCAATCTTACGCGCGATGTCATAGCCCGCGTCTCACAAATTCCCGGAGTTCAGGCCGCCGGCGGCGGAACCGCATTGCCTCCTATCAATGGGCAGCGCGTCACACGTTTCGCCGCGCAAGGGACGCCGAATCCGAATGACGGCGGCGGCCTGTGGGACGCGTGGTTCGTCGCCGCCAGTCCCGATTATTTTCGCGCGCTGGGAACACCGCTGATCGAAGGCCGCACCTTCACGGATCGCGACGACGGCGGGGCCGCGAAAGTTTTGATCATCAGCCGCAACCTGGCGCGCGGCCTCTTCCCGAACGAAAGCGCGGTGGGCAAACGATTGCAGTTGGTCAATTCGGAACTGTCGAACGAATGGCGCGAAATAGTCGGAGTCGTCGGCGACCTGCAACATTCCGGCCTGGGCAATACGGACGTAAACACGATCTACACTCCGTTCGCGCAGACGCCGTTTACGTGGAGCTACCTGATGATCCGCGCGAGCGTCCCGCCGGAGACATTGATCCAGAGCATGCGCGGCGCCGTCGCCTCGGTCAATTCAACGCTGCAACCCGTGAGCTTCCTCCCTATGGAGCGACTGGTCTCCGATTCCGTGGCGCGGCCGCGTTTCAACACAGTGTTGCTGGCCGCGTTCGCGGCCTTGGCTCTGGCGCTCGCGGCTGTCGGAATTTACGGCGTGATCGCCTATTCGGTCAGCCGGCGCGCGCATGAGATCGGCGTGCGGATGGCGCTGGGCGCGCGGAAGAGCGACGTGATCCGGCTGGTCTTGAAGCAGGGAATGACGCCGGCCGGCGCCGGCGCCGCGCTCGGCCTGATCGGGGCATGGGCCGCGACGCGATTGATGTCAGGGATGTTGTTCGAAGTGAGCGCGACCGATCCGGCGACCTTCGCGGTAATTACATTGACGCTGATGACGGTCGCGCTGCTCGCTTGTTACATCCCGGCGCGGCGGGCGACGAAAGTTGATCCGATGGTGGCGCTAAGATGTGAGTGAAGCGGATGAAGGGAAGGCACGGTGTCAGTCGTTCTCGGCGCCTGCGTCTGTCTCTTCCGCCTGCTCTTCCAGAGGTGGAAACTCGACGCGGTCGTAGACTTCCGACAGCGGCAGATGGCAATCAATCGAAGGCAAGCGAATCGAGTCTTCGAGTCCCAGGGCGTCGGTCATCAACCATCCATCCGGATGCCGCGAGTAGACCTGAATCCACGGCAGCGTTTGTAAAACCATCACATAGTCCTGCAAGTCCGGAATGTGGGTTCGGTAGCGGCGGAATTTTTCGCCCCGATCAAATCCTTCGGTCGACTCGGAAAGGATTTCAATGATGACGGTCGGGTTGATGAGAACGTCCTGGAACTTGTCGTGAAATTGCGGCTCCCCGCAGACGATAGAGACATCGGCGTAAGAAAACATTCCCTTATTCGTCTTTTGCTCTTTGAGGAACGGCCCGCTGCGTATTTTCATATTTGGGGAGAGCGCGCGGCAAGGTTTGCCACGGAGTTGTGCGACGAGGATGGCAATCAGATTTGCGTTAATGACGCTGTGTTCCAGGCTCTCCCCCGCCATATTGTAAACATAGCCGTCAACGTATTCGTGCCGCTCTTCGGACGCGCGTTCCATTTCGAGATATTGTTCAACCGTGTAGAGGAATTTTTCTGGTGGTAATGCCAAAGCGTTCTTCTTTCGCTCGTTATCAAATGACACATCAAATGATGCGACAATGATAAGCCAATCTTCGAGGCTTTTGCTAACCACAATGGAGTAGAGATGCAAACACTGTTACAAGACCTGCGCTTTGCCATACGGATTTTGGCGAAAGCTCCCGGCTTTACTGCGGTGGCGGTAATTTCGCTGGCGTTGGGAATCGGCGTCAATACCACGATCTTCAGCCTCATCAACGGCGTGCTTTTCAGGCCTCTTCCGCGAGTGAAAGAGCCCGCAGCGTTGGTGTGGTTCAGAGCGCCCGCATCCTATCCTGATTACGAAGACTTCCGCGATCAGAATGACGTCTTTTCCGGGATCAGCGCGCTGAGCGGGACGAGCGAATTCAGTCTGAGCCAGGGCGGCCAGCCTGAACTCGTCAAAGGCGAGTTTGTCAGCGCGAATTACTTCTCCGTTCTCGGCGTCGATATCTCAACGGGACGCGCCTTTCTGCCGGAAGAAGACCGCCTTGCCGACGCTCAGCCGGTCGTCGTCCTCAGTTACGGCTTATGGCAGCGGCGCTTCGGCGGTGATCCGAATCTGATAGGCGGAAGTGTCAGCCTCAATGGTCTGACTTTCACAGTGGTCGGGGTGGCGCCGCAGGGCTTCGTCGGCGCCGAAGCCACTCTGCCGCGTGATCTGTGGGCGCCGATGGCGATCTACCCGCGCTTGAATCCGCCGCCCGCGGGGAAAGGCGACGTCGTTCCTGATAGGCTTCGAGATCGCGGAACGGACTCGCTCAACCTGATCGCGCGTCTCAAACCCGGCGTCACGCGCGCGCAGGCGCAAGCCGCGATGACCGCCATCGTCGCCCGCCTGCCTAAGGAACGCTACCATCAGACAATTGATGAACGGTTGAGAGCCGTTGAGCTTTTGACTGTGAGCGGCGGACTCGATCCGAGGGATCGGGCCGGGGCGCTGCCTATTTCCGCTCTGCTGCAAGCCATCGTCAGCCTGGTTCTGTTCACGGCCTGCGCGAACATCGCCGGGCTGCTATTGGCTCGGTCGTCGCTGCGGCGCAGGGAGATCGGCATTCGTCAGGCTCTCGGCGCCAGCCGCGCTCGCATCGTTCAGCAGTTGTTGACGGAAGGCCTCTTGCTTTCGCTGCTCGGCGCGCTAGCCGGATTGCTGGTGGCCATGTGGGCGAAAGGTTTACTGATCAGTCTCGTCAGCGCGACGCCGATCGCAGCGCTCGACCTGCGCCTCGATTACCGGGTCCTCGCTTTCACATTCTCGGCCTCTTTGCTGGCGGGCCTGGTCTTCGGACTGGCGCCTGCCCTGCAGGCTTCGAAGCCTGATTTGATTCCGGCGCTCAAAAACGAAGCCGCCGGCAAAGGATATCGGCGGTCACGACTTCGCAACGCGTTTGTTATCTCACAGACAGCGCTCTCAGTCATTCTGCTGATAGGTTCCGGCCTATTTATTCGCAGTCTGCTAAACGCGCGGACAATCAACCCCGGGTTTAAAGTCGAAGGCGGTCTGATGGCGACACTCGATCCGGGATTGTTGCGATATAACGAGGAGCAAGGGCAGGAGTTTTTTCGCCAGGCGGTCGAACGCGTCGAATCGTTGCCTGGCGTCGAGCGCGCGAGCCTGATGCTTTTTGTCCCGCTCGGTCTCTCCTTTGGGCAACGCGGAGTTTATGTTGAAGGGCAGAATGGTTCGCGCAACGTGACGACGACCGGGTTCAACATCGTTGGGCCGCGTTATTTTCAGACCATGGGTATTCCTGTTATGCGCGGACGCGAATTCACCTCGCGGGACAGGGCAGGGGCGCAACGTGTGGTTATGATCAACGAAACTCTGGCGCGTCGTCTGTGGCCCGGCGAAGACCCGATCGGCAAACGATTGCGACTGGGAGGCCCGTCGGGCCCTGAGGCTGAAGTCATAGGCCTGGCTGGCGACGGCAAATATGCGACGATTGGTGAAAATGCGAGACCTTACATCTATCAACCGCTGCTCCAAAGCTACTCGTCGAAGATGACGCTCGTCGTCCGAACGACGGGGAATCCCGAAGCGCTTAGCGCCGCGATTCGAGAACGAATTCAGTCGCTCGACCCGAATCTGCCGGTCGCGCAAATAACGACTTTAGCGGGGCAGGTTGATTTTGCGCTGTTCCCGGCGCGCTTAGGGGCTGCGTTGCTGGGCGCATTTGGATTGCTGGCGCTCGGTCTGGCTGCGACCGGAATCTACGGGGTCATCGCCTACTCGGTGAGCCAGCGCACGCAAGAGTTCGGAATCCGCATGGCTCTGGGCGCGGACGGCGCCGACGTGCGGCGATTGGTCCTGCGTGAGGGGCTGAAAGTAGTATTGATCGGAGTGACGGCGGGGCTGGCCCTTTCCCTCGCCGCGGCGCGGCTGATCGCAGGCTTCCTATACGGCGTCGGCGCGAATGACCCGCTGACGTTCGTCGGAGTCGCATTGCTGCTCACGGCTGTGGCCCTACTGGCTTGTTACCTGCCGGCGCGGCGGGCGACGAAGGTCGATCCGATGGTCGCGCTGCGAGTCGAATGACTGAAGAGAGTCGTATGTCATGCGCGTTCTGATAATCGGCGGAACAGGGTTCATCGGCTCTTACGTTCTGCGACGGCTGCTCGGCGAGGGACATTCAGTCGCGGTTTTTCATCGTGGGCAAACCGGAAGCGATCTGCCGCGCGAGGCTCTGCGCATCATCGGCGACCGCCGGCGATTGGCCGACTACGGCGGCGAGTTCGATCGATTCGGGCCTCAGGTCGTCCTCGATATGATCCCTTACGTCGAAGAGGATGCTCGCGCGCTGATGGAGACCTTTCGCGGCAAGGTCGAACGCGTCGTCGCCGTGAGCAGTCAGGATGTGTATCGCGCCTACGGGCTGTTCCTGAGACTCGAAGAGGGAGAGCTTGAGCCGACCCCCTACGACGAGGAAGCGCCACTGCGCACGCGGCTTTATCCGTATCGGAAAACTGCTCAGGGCGGGGAAGACCTGACTTACCATTACGACAAGATTCCGGTTGAGCGCGTCGTGATGAGCGACCCGCACACGTCATTCACTATTCTGCGACTGCCGAAGGTCTACGGTCCCGGCGACAGGAGTCGTTTATTCGATTACCTCAAGCGAATGGATGACGGTCGAGAGGCGATCCTGCTCGGCGAGCGGAAAAGCCGGTGGCGTTGGACGCGCGGTTATGTGGAGAATGTCGCCGCCGCCATTGCGCTGGCGGTTACGGATGCGCGCGCGGAGAATCGAATCTACAACCTGGGCGAAGGCGACGCCCTTTCCGAATCGGAATGGGCGCGAAGCGTCGGGCTGGCGGCCGGTTGGAGGGGCGAGGTCGTCGCCGTTCCTGAGGACGCGCTGCCGCAATCAATGCTTGAGCCGTACCGATTTGAGCAGCATCTGGTCGCCGAGACTAGCCGCTTCCGCAAAGAACTCGGTTATGAAGAAGAGACGCCAAGGCAGGAGGCATTGAGACGCGCGATCGAGTGGGAGCGGGCTAACTCGCCTGCCGAGATTGATCTGAAGCGGTTCGATTATGCGGCGGAAGACGCGGCGTTGAAGCGAATCCCGCCACAAGATGGCGCCTAAATTTAGCCGCGGGTTTATGGCCATTGAGAGTTAATGGAGGCGTGTGCATAAATCAGACCGGCGGAGCCTTTGGAGTGCGGTTGCTTGGAACCGCTTTGGTAGTCCACTTCGATGTTATGGCAACGATGGAAAGAAGCCAACTCGGGCCTCTTGTCCCGAAAGTCTGTAGAACCGGAGATGACTACCAAAGCGGTTCCGAGCAACCGCACTCCAAAGGCTGCCGCCATTTCACGTGGTAACTTAACTGGGGGAGATATGCAAACACTCTGGCAAGACTTGCGCTACGGCGCGCGAATGTTACGCAAGAAGCCCCGCTTCACGTTGATCGCGATCATCACGCTGGCGCTCGGAATCGGCGCGAATACGGCGATCTTCAGCCTCGTCAACACGGCGTTGCTGCGCCCATTGCCTGTTGAGCGACCTGAGCAATTGGTCTCGATCAACAATGCCTCGTTGAACTTACCGGTCATCTCCTATCCCAACTACCGCGATTTCCGTGATCGCAATAATTCGTTTAGCGGGATGCTGGCCTACCGGTATACGACACTCGGTTTGAGCAACAATGGCGTGAACGAACGGGTATGGGGTTATCTGGCGACTGGCGCCTACTTTGAAGTGTTGGGCGTGAAGCCCGCATTGGGACGCTTCTTCACGCCGGACGATGACAAGTCGCCCGGCGCGCATCCGGTCGCGGTGATCACTTACGATTGCTGGCAGAAACGGTACGCGGGCGATCCGCAGGTCATGGGCAAAACCGTGATCATCAACGGGCGCAACTTCACGATCATCGGCGTCGCGCCGCAGGGCTTTTACGGTTCGGAGATCATTTACCGTCCGGAGATCTGGTTTCCGTCAATGATGCAGGCGCAGATTGATGGCTGGTCTGAGCTGGAAACGCGCGGCAGCCCCACCTTCTTCGCACAAGGCCGTTTGAAACCTGGCGTCACAATGTCGCAAGCAGAAGCCGAGCTGAAAACCATCGCCGCCCAATTGGCGCGCGAATTTCCCAATGATAATGAAGGCATGACTGTTACGCTCTCGCCGGCCGGGTTGTTAGGGGCGTGGATGCGCGGCCCGATTATTCGTTTTGCCGGCGTGCTCATGGCCGTGGTCGGATTGGTCTTGTTGCTGGCCTGCACGAATCTGGCCAACCTGTTGCTGGCGCGCGCGACCGAGCGGCGCAAAGAGATTGCGGTGCGTTTGGCGATTGGGGCCGGGCGCTGGCGTCTTGTGCGCCAACTGCTCACGGAAACTATCTTGTTGTCCGGCTTGGGCGGCGCGCTCGGTTTATTACTGGCCGACTGGCTGGTGGATGCGATGATGGCGCTCAAACCGCCGATTGACATCGCGCTCTCGACCGAACTGCACATTGATGGACGAGTGCTGCTCTTCACACTGATCGTTTCAGCGCTGACGGGCGTGATCTTTGGCCTATTGCCCGCTTTGCAATCTACAAAACCGGATCTCGCGCTCGCGTTGAAAGACGAAGCCTCGCTGGGCGGCTATCGCCGTTCGTGGCTACGCAACAGCCTGGTCGTGTCGCAGGTTTCCTTGTCACTGGTCTTATTGATCTGCGCTGGTCTGGCGCTGCGCGCGTTGCAGCGGGCGCAATCGCTCGATCCGGGTTTCACGCCGCAGAACGCGCTGGAAATATCCTTCGATTTAAGTATGCATGGGTACGATGTCACGCGCGCCCATGACTTCCGTCGGCGCCTGCTCGAACGCATGCGCGCTTTGCCGGGCGTGCAATACGCCGGCTTGTCCTACTTCGTGCCGCTGAATCTGAGCGTCGGCAGCAACCCGATTTATGTCGAAGGCCAACCGGAACAGCGGGGAGCGAACGTGCCGATGGCGATGGCCTCTAGAGCTTCGTCCGGATTCCTCTCGGCCCTGGGTACACGCTTAATACAAGGCCGCGATTTCACGGAGCAGGATGGCGAGTCGAAGCAGGATGTCGCCGTGATCAACGAGACCTTTGCGCGCCGTTTCTGGCCGGGCCAAACGGCCCTTGGCAAACGTTTCAGCTACGCAGGTTCCGCCGGACCGTGGATCGAGGTCGTCGGGGTAATCCAGGACGGCAAATACTTCAGTTTGAACGAAGCTGCCACGCCTTTCGTCTACACCAACATGCGCCCGTGGATCGGCGGCTCCCTGACAATGGTCGCGCGCACGGCGAGCGAGCCACAAAGCGCGATCGCGGATATTCGCCGGGAGTTTCAACAACTCGACGCTACCTTGCCACTCTATAACGTCAAGACGATGGTCGAACACATGGCTATGCCGCTCTTCCCGGCGCGCGTCGCCGCCACGCTGTTGGGCGGTTTCGGATTGCTGGCGCTCGCGCTGGCGGCCATCGGCATTTTTGGCGTGATGGCCTATGCAGTGACGCAGCGCACGCGCGAGATCGGCATTCGGATGGCGCTCGGGGCGCAAGCCGGCAGAATTTTCAAACTCGTGGTCGGGCAGGGATTGAACCTCACTTCGCTGGGGCTGGGCATTGGCCTGGCGTGCGCGTTCGCGGGCACGCGGTTGATGAGCGGTCTTCTCTATGGCGTGAGCGCGCTCGATGTCGTTACCTTCGCCGGAGTGTCGTTGCTGCTGGCGCTGGTGGCCTTGCTGGCTTGCTATATCCCGGCGCGTCGCGCAATGAAAGTTGATCCGATGGTGGCGCTACGGCGTGAATAAAACGCGGCGCGTGATGTACCGTAGGTTGTCCAACCTGCGGAGGCTTCATCATCAAGCTGCTTGGCAGTAACTGAACGGCTCATTAATCGAGCCGCCCGCAGGTTGGACAACCTACGGTACATTATCCGAGGATTCCTAGATGCTTACCTGGCTTGCAGAGTTTTTGCGCGACATACGGTTCGGGGTTCGCCATCTGGCGAAGAGCCCCGGCTTCACTTCGATCGCCGTCCTTTCGCTGGCGCTCGGCATTATGGCGACGACGGCGATCTATAGCGTGATTCATGCGGTCGTGCTCGATCCGTTCCCTTACAAGGACGTGGACAATTTGATGAGCGTCAAGGTTTGGGATCCGGGCCAGCGTGGCTACCGGCTTGGCTACTCGACAGATCAGTTTCTGGAGATCGCCGAGCGGAACACGATTTTTGAAGGGGTGATCGCTTCGACCATCAGCGACGTTTTGTGGACTGACGGCGGGGAGCCGCAGCGGCTGCGCGGGAATTGCGGCACGTTTAACACGTTTCAGGTGATGGGCGTGCCGCCTCTCATTGGACGCACGACGGCGCCGGATGACGCCAGACCTGACGCGGCCCCGGTGGTCGTGCTCGGCTACCGCTTCTGGCAGCGGCAGTTCGGCGGCGATCCGAATGTCGTGGGACGGCAGCTCCGTTTGAACGACAAGGTCCGCACGGTGATCGGAGTCATGCCGAAGCGGTTTATGTGGCGCGGCGCTGACGTCTACCTTCCGGTCACGTTCGAACGTGGGCGCGTAGTTGAAGGCGTTCGCGGCGTTCACCTGCTCGGACGATTGAAGCTGGGCGTCAGCGAAGCGCAGGCCGAAGTCGATCTCCGACCGATCATCGAAGACTTGAAAAAAATAGAGCCTGCGCAATTTCCCGACACCTGGCGGGTCGGGCTGCTCTCATTCAAAGAGACCTTCCCCAGCAGCATTCGTGAAAACCTCTGGATACTGTTCGGCGCGGTCGGACTGTTGTTGTTGATCGCGTGCGCGAACGTCTCGAACCTGCTGCTGTCAAAGGCCAGCGCGCGACAGAAAGAGATGGCGGTGCGCGCCGCTTTGGGGGCGGGCCGGTCGCGTCTGATCCGCCAGTTGTTGACCGAGAGTTTGCTGATCGCGGTGGCAGGAGGCGCGCTGGGTGTGGCGATGGCGTTCGGATGTCTTAGAGCCATTCTGGCCATCGTCCCCACGAACACGATTCCGGACGAGTCGGAGATCGCGCTCAACACCCCGGTTCTGCTCTTCACCGTCCTCGTGTCGGCGATGACGAGCGTTCTCTTCGGTCTCGCCCCGGCGCTGCACACCAGCTCTGGCGATCTGGCCAATCCGCTGCGCGAGGCCGGGCGAGGTCTGCAAGGAGGCGCGAGGCAGGCGTTGCTGCGCAAAGGCCTGGTGGTCGCCGAGGTCGCGTTGTCGCTGATGCTGCTGGTCGGGGCCGGTCTGATGATGCGGACGTTCATGGCGGTGCAGGATGTAGAGCTCGGATTCCGAACCGACCGGCTGTTGACGATGCGCGTCCCGCTGCCGGAGCAACGCTATCCCGATCGTGAACGCCGCGTCGCGTTCTTCCAGGAGTTGCTCCGCCGCGTGAGCGCCGTTCCCGGCGTGCAAGCCGTCGGATTGAACACGGGCATGCACCCGCTGGGGAACTTCGGCGCGCCGGTGGAGGTCGTGGGCGGCGCGCAGCAAGACACGCGACCGGTCGTGATCCATCAGATCAACGCCGATTACACGAAGGCTCTGGGAATAGCGCTTGTCGAAGGGCGTCTCTTCGAGGAGAACGAAGTGAGCGGCGGGCGGCAATTGGCCATCGTCAATCAAAGCTTCGTGCGCGGGCGGCTCGACGGGCGCGACGCGCTCGGGCGGGTGGTTCGCATTCCGCGATTGAAGCAGCCTCCGTTCGGGGCGACGGACGACTCTTTCCAGGTCGTGGGCGTGGTGAAGGACACGCTCAACCGAGGACTCACTGATCAGGTGATGCCCGAAGTCTATCTGCCGTTCACAGTGACCGGGCGCGCGGATCGCCTGGTGGCGCTCACTCAGGCCGACCCCGCCGGAATTACAAAATCGGTGTTGGACCAGGTCTACTCTGTCGACAAGGATCAGCCGGTCACCGACCTCAGGACGATTGATCGCATTCTTCAGGATGGAGTCTACGCCGGCCCGCGTTTCAACCTCGCGCTCTTCGCGGTCTTCGCCGCGCTGGGATTGACGCTGGCCGTGATTGGAGTCTACGGCGTGATGTCCAGCTCGGTGGCGCAGCAGACGCACGAGATCGGCGTGCGAATAGCACTCGGCGCAAACCCCGGCAATATCTCTGCGATGGTCGTGAAGCGCGGCGCGTGGCTTCTGCTGATAGGCGTTGCGGTGGGATTGGTGGGAAGCTTTCTGACGGCGCGACTGCTCGCCCGCCAGATCTGGAACGTCTCTCCATTCGACCCGATCACTTTCATCGCCGTCTCATTGATTCTGCTCATCGCCGGTCTTCAAGCTTGTTTCTGGCCTGCGCGGCGCGCCGCGCGAATAGACCCGATAGTAGCTTTGCGGCAGGAGTGACATTGGAGCGTTTATGCAACCACTTCTACAGTGAGGACAAAAATATGCGAACACTTTGGCAAGACCTACGCTACGGCGCGCGAATGTTAGTGAAGAATCCCGGCTTCACTCTGATTGCGGTCGTCAATGGACCAACATCCGTAATCAATCGCGGGTCATTTCGCTCTTGCCAGAAGGCCAGGCGCGCGTAATGCCGGACCTTCGCACTCCGATTTTGATCTTTATGGCGATGCTGATGACGGTCGTGGGATTGGTGTTGCTGATCGCCTGCGCCAACGTCGCCAATCTGCTCCTGGCGCGGGCGACGGCGCGCCGCAAGGAGATCGCCATCAGGCTCTCGCTCGGCGCGGGTCGCGGTCGTTTGATAAGGCAATTGATTACGGAGAGCGTATTGCTCTCTCTGCTCGGCGGCATGGTTGGATTGCTGATCGCGGTGTGGGGAACGGGTTTGCTGATGGCGTTCAAGCCGCCGGCGCCGGTTCCGATTGAAATTGATCTTGGGGCCGATTGGCGCGTGCTCGGTTTTACGTTCGGCCTTTCGCTGTTGACCGGAGTCCTTTTCGGTCTGGCGCCGGCGCTCGCGGCCTCGCGCCCCGACCTGGTCGCTTCGCTCAAGGATGAAGCTGGCGGGGGGATCAGTCGTGGTCGATTGCGCGGCGCGTTAGTCATAGCCCAGGTCTCGCTGTCGCTGATGCTGTTGATCTGTTCCGGCCTCTTCATTCGCAGCCTGCGTAACGCCGGCTCCGTTGATCCCGGCTTCGACGCCGACAACCTGCTGGTGATGTCGATGGATCTGCGGTTGCAGGGTTACAGCGAGACGACGGGACGGAATTTTTCCAGGCAATTACTCGACCGCGTGCGCGCGCTGCCCGGAGTCGTCTCGGCGACCATGGCCGAATATCTGCCGCTCGGACTGGACGGCGCGCGGCGCGGGATCACTATCGAAGGCTACACCGCGCAGCCGGGCGAAAGCACGGAGATCAATTCGTCCTCGGTTGCGACTGGATATTTTGAAACGTTAGGCATCCCTTTGCTGCGCGGCCGCGCGTTCAATGAACAGGATCGAGAAGGATCGCCCGGCGTCGTGATGATCAACGAAGCCTTCGCGCGCCGCTACTGGCCCGGACAGGAGCCGATCGGGAAACGCATTCAGACGGGAGCCGCGCGAAGCGGCGCCAATGACTCGCCGTATCTGGAAGTCGTCGGCGTCGTGAAGGACGGCAAGTACGTCACGCTGGGCGAAGAGGCCACGCCGTTCTTCTACTTGAATCTGGCTCAGCGCTATCAATCGTCGCCGACGTTGATCGTCCGCACGCGCGGCAATCCGTTGGATTACCTGGCGGCGGCGCAAAGCGAGGTGGCCGCGCTGGACAAGAGCCTGGCGCTATACGACGTGAAGACGATGCGACAACACCTTGGGCTGGCGTTGTTGCCCGCGCGACTGGCCGGGAGCGTCCTGGGCGTCTTCGGTCTGGTGGCGTTGGTCATGGCGGCGGCGGGAATTTATGGCGTGATGGCCTATTCGGTCGCGCAGCGCACGCGCGAAATCGGCGTCCGGATGGCGCTGGGCGCGAGCGCCGGCGCCGTGCTGAGACTGGTGACAAGGCAGGGAATGAAGCTGACGCTCGTTGGCATGGCGATCGGGCTGGCCGCCTCGTTGGCGCTGACGCGGTTGATGAAATCACTGCTCTTCGGCGTGAGCGCGACCGACCCGGTGACGTTTGTCGTGGTCGCGCTATTGCTGATCGCTGTCGCGCTGTTGGCCTGCTGGATACCGGCGCGGCGGGCGGCGAAGGTGGATCCGATGGTCGCGCTGCGCTGTGAGTAGATGTCAGATGTCAGTGTGGAATCTCTGGCGTTTCTCTTCTACCGACATCTGACATCTGACATCTGACATCTGCCTTAATCAAACAGTGATCACCTCGACCTTCGGCGCGACCGACGATTTCGGAATCAGCGCGGGCCAGTAAGCCACGACCTCTTCGACTTTCGGGCGACCGCCGCCGAACCCTGTGACGGTCGGCGGGCCGCTGAGCGCGAGCGGGGCGATCTCTTTCGTGAACCTCTCGACCGCCGCCTTGTCCTTCGACCGCACGCCGACGCGCAGCATCACTTCGGCGATGTCTGGCGAAGGCTCTCCGCCCAGGCCTTCATGCGTGGCGCCCGCGCCGAGGAGCTGCGAGAGAACTTCGTCGAACTCCAATCCCAACACGTCGAGCCGCTTTCTCAACATCGCGTCGGCGGCCTTGGCCTTCGCGTAAGCGTCGGGCCAGGCGTAGACCAATCCTCCCGAGGCCTTGAATCCGTCGGCGAAACTGATCGAGACCTTGTATTGATCGGTAGCCGGGCGACCTTCTACGCGGGAAACGCGGACGCGGTCTTCGCCGGCCTGCTCCAACCTGATCGTAGTGAAATCGGCGACGCCGTCCGGCGTGATGTAATTTTTCGGATCGCCCATCTCGTACATCAACTGTTCAGTAACGCCGGCTACTGTGATTCGCCCGCCGGTTCCCAGGTGTTTGGTGACTACGAAGGCTCCGTCCTCGCCGGCCTCGACAATCGGGTAGCCGATGTCCCAGAAATTGGGGATCGTTTGCCAATCGACCTGGCAATTGCCGCCCGTCGTTTGCGCGCCGCATTCGATAATGTGACCGGCGATCGTCCCGGCGGCGATCTTGTCCCAATCGTCGAGTCTCCAGCCGAATTCGTAGATCATCGGGCCTAGCGTCAACCCGGTGTCGGTGCAGCGTCCCGTGACGACGATCTGCGCGCCCTGTTTCAAAGCCTCGGCAATCGGCGCCGCGCCGAAATAGACGTTCGCGCTCGCCACCCGATCGCGAATCACCGAGAGCGGCTCGCCGGTGTCCATGTTCTTCAATTCGACGCCCTGCGCGATCAGCTCGTCGAGTCTGTCCATAATGTCGTCGCCCGCGACGACGCCGACTTTGATCTTGCCAGCGAGGCTCAGCTTTTTGACGACCTCGGCGAGAGCGGCGACGCAGGCTTGCGGATTGACGCCGCCTGCGTTGGCCACGATCTTGATGTTGTTGGCCAGGCATTTCGGCAAGACGCGCCCGACGACGTAGAGGAAATCGCGCGCGTAACCGGCGTTCGGGTCGCGCGACCTCTGCTTTTGCATAATGGACATCGTGATCTCGGCCAGGTAATCGAGCGTCAAATAATCGATAGGGCCGCGCTCGACCAGTTGAACCGGGGCGTCGAGCCAATCGCCCCAGAAACCTTGTCCGTTTGCGATTCTTATTGTTTTCATTCCTACACTCTTTCGATGTTTATGCCGCGCGCGCCAGAAGCGTTCGACATAGAAATTGATTTCATAGAAAGGAGACTCATTTCACCACAAAAAGCACAAAGAAGAGCGCAAAAGGCGCAAAGCAGATAGATAAGGAGAGATCGATGCCTGAAGAATATTTGCGCTCTTTGTGTTCTTCATTGTGCTTTTTGTGGTTATCTTCGCTCAATCAATTGTCGTGCCGAACACTTCTGCGCGCGCTGTTTTTGGATCGGGAAATAGTTCGTTCAGTTCCCTTGCTTCACTTTGCTCGTTATATGCGTTTGTAGTCCGCTCGGACAGCCAATTCCTCAACGCCTTCGGGTGAGCAATTGTACATGACGATCTGTAACTCCTTGCCGGGAGGGGCGGTGATTACGATGCGCCAGCCCCAATCCTGGCCGGGAGGGGCCTCGTATGAGCCGCGAAGATCAATCACACCCTGCTGATCAATTACCCCCTGACACGACATAATCTTGCTGCTCATATGCCAGGAGTCAACCCATGCGGCGGTCGCAACCTCCTGTTGCCTGTCGTAACCTAGCGTTAGCAAGCCTTCGTGATCAGTGTTTTCATAACTCCAGGTATAGGTGAACGTGAGGAACCTGCCTTTGGCCACATGTGCGACTGACAGGTCGGATGATGAATTATGATCCGTATGCATGAATCGCAACAGATTATTGCCCGTCCATGCTCCGATCAGGTTATTTTGAATCTCGGTCAAGTTCATACTGATAGTCTCCTTTTAGAGCGGTTATTAGATCAGCGTACAGATTTATTCTTCGTCGCGGAGCGACGGTTTGAACTTAGGCCGGCGTTTTAACGCCGGCGCCGAGTTTGGGAGAAATCCCCAGTCGCGGAGCGACGGTTGAAGGAGGCGAAGAAATGACGGTTGAATGTAGCGACGAACTCACAATAATCTCAACCGTCGCTCCGCGACTGGATAATCATTACCCCCCCAACCGGCGTTAAAACGCCGGCCTAATTTCAACCGTCGCTCCGCGACGAAGAAGCGCCTCCCTGGGAACGCAAAAGATTTGGGTAATGACAAGCCTCACGGTCGGGCTGCAGCCACGTTCCGTACACGCAATCGCAACTCGCTCTAATTCAAAACGTCGAGCCTGCCCAAAGCGCGAAGCCTTCGGAAGGTAGCCAGAAATATATGCAAAGGCGGTGCGACAACGCATCGTCCGAAAGTACGATTTTTAGAGAGAAGGGAATTGTCGCCGGAAAGTTCGCTGATAACGACCTTCTCGTATTGCGCGCCGGATGCGTGTGATTCCCATAAACCCCTCTCAAGCCGTCTTGAGGCCTGCCACGTGCTCCAGCCCCATCTCTCTGATCAACCGCTCGCGCAACTCGAATTTCTTCACCTTGCCGCTGGCCGTGAGCGGGAACGACTCGACGAAGCGGACGAACTTCGGGACTTTGTGGCGGCTGATTCCGGCCTTGCAATATTCACGGACTTCGTCTGCGGTGATCACTTCGCCCTGTTTCGCCCGAATCAACGCGCAGACCTCTTCCCCCATGAATTCATCGGGGAGGCCTACGACCTGGGCCTCGGCGATCATCGGGTGTCGCATCAGGAAATCTTCGATCTCCGCCGGATAAACGTTCTCGCCGCCGCGAATGATCATATCCTTCACGCGCCCGACGATGTTCACATAACCGTCGGCGCGCATCACCGCCAGATCGCCCGAATGCAGCCAGCCCTCTTCGTCAATCGTCTCGGCAGTCTTTTCGGGCATGTTGTAATAGCCCCGCATATTCGAGAACGCCTTCGAGCAAAGCTCACCCGACTGGCCTAATTGCGCTGTTTCGCCGGTTCCGGGGTTGATGATCTTGATGGAGGTGTGAGGTTGCGCCAAGCCGACTGTCTCGGCTTTCAATTCAAAACTGTCGGTACTGAAAGATTGCGTCACCGCGCCGGTGGTCTCGGTCATTCCGAAAACTATTACGCAGTCCGCGCCGATCTTCTCCTTGATCCGCTCCATCAGCGGAACGGGAACGGGCGTCGCGCCGGTATAAAGCCTGCGCAAGGCTGAAAGATCGAATTCCGCGAAGCGCGGGTGATTGAGCATAGCAATCAGCATCGTCGGCACGGCGAAGGTGAACGTGCCTTTCTGGCGCTCGAACAGTTCGAGGTTTTTGAGCGGGTCGAAGGTGATGAGCGGAATCAGCGCGCAGCCCAGATACAGACAAAAGATCACACCGCCCAGGCTCCCGGCTATGTGAAAGAACGGCATCGCCGTCACAAAACGCTCGGCGGCGCTCAGATCGCCGCGCGTGCAGGAGACGTGCGATTGATTGACCAGGTTGTAATGCGTGAGCATGACGCCTTTGGGGAAGCCGGTCGTGCCGCTGGTGTATTGCATCATCGCCACGTCGCGCGGGCTGACGCTCGACTGTCTTTCTTTCAGTTCGTCGTCGGAAACCCGGCCGGCGAGCGCCATCACATCTGAAAACAATGACAAGCCGGGGCGCGGACCCTGGCCGATCAACACGGCGCGCTTCAATCGCGGCAACGACGCTACGCGCAAAGTTTCATTGAGCGGATCATTGATCGTTTTGATCTCCGGCGCGACGCCGTAAAGCGATTCCAGGTAGTGGTTTCCGCGATGCTCCTCGATCAGAAAGATCGTTGAAATGTCGCCCTGTCGCAGAGCGTACTCGATCTCGGCGGCGCGGTAGTTGGTGTTGATCGTGACGATCACCGCGCCGATCTTGGCCAGCGCCAGTTGCAGGAATATCCATTCAGGGACGTTCGTGGCCCACACCGCCACGTGGTCGCCCTTCTCGACGCCGAAGGCCATCAGGCCTTTCGCCAGACGGTTCACGACGTCGCGGTACTGGCCGTAAGTCAGCCGCAGTTCGAGTCCGATTTCGGGATAGTCGTAGGCCAGCGCCTCTTTGTCGGGCGCCTCATCGGCGCGCTGATCCAGCAGATCGCCGAGCGTCAGGTCGATCAGATCGACTCCGAAATCCTCGGCCTCCCAGTGCGCAAGATCACCCTTGATCGCCATAGCTCCTCCAGGTGTCAGGTGTCAGGTTTCAGGTGTCAGGTTTCAGGTGTCAGGTTTCAGATTACTGTTTGCCTCTCAGGCTTTTTGATAAACCGGCCAGCATTTTGCCGACTTCGGAGCATTGGGCAAGCAGTGGTTCGGCGTCATCTGCGGAGCGATAGCCCAAACGTCCGATCAACAGCAAATGGGTTTCAAGTTCCATCAATGACCCGTTGGCGATAGATATGTGGCGCAAATAATCTCCCATGTGATCGCGTCCGTGCCCTTCAGCGTTGTTGGCGGGGATTGATATTGCTGCGCGTTGTGTTTGGCTTATCAAGCCATACGTTTCATTTTTGGGCAGATCGCTTACGAACCTGTAACAATTAACAACCAAGTCCATCGCTTTCTGCCAAACCAGCAAATCACGATAACTTTGTATTTTCATCTTCAATCCTCCATAAGCTGATGTCACTGCTGAGTAAGTCAAAGAACCTGGAACCTGGAACCTGACACCTGACACCTGACACCTGACACCTGACACCTGACACCTGACACCTGACACCTATCTAGCCAGCGCGTGATATTCGCGGTTCGGGATCATTCCCGTTGCCGACGCCATTCGGTTAGTGAAGTTGTACATCGCCGCGATCTCGATTACGTCCCACACCTCTTCCTGCGTCAGCCCCAGGTTTTTCAAATGTTCGACGTCTTGCCGCGAGCAATCGGTCGGAGTTCTGGTCAGCTTCACGGCGAAATCCAAAACTGCCTCCATCCTCGCGTCAAGCCCCGCGCGTTTGTAATCGAGAGTGATGCGGTCGGCTTTGATCGGATCGCCCAGGGCTTCGCGCAGCGCCGCGCCGTGAGCGACCAGGCAATAGAGACACTGGTTGGCCATCGAAACAGCGACGGCGATCATCTCGCGCTCGGCGGCGTTCAAATTTTCGGTCGGCTCGTGGAGCTGTTTGTAATGCGCGAACCACGCGCTCAACCGTTCCGGGCGAAAACTGTATACGCGAAAGACGTTCGGCGTGAAGCCGATCTTCTCTTTGGCTTTATTGAAGAGTTTGCGCAGGTTGTCCGGCAATTGATCTTCGCTCGGAACCGGGAACCAACTGATTTGCTCTTCACTCATTGCTTGCGCCTCCCCTCTAAATGGACATCAGATTGATTTGGATGAATCAGAGAAACTGCCGTGCCTTCCCGCGCCACCCGCAAATCGAGCCGCGCCCCCCTGCGCGCCGGCTTGTAACGAGTGAAGGCCGTGATTGAACTCGCTCCGAAGCGCGTCTGCGAAGCTCAGGTCGAATTGCTCGTAAGCCGACATTCGATCTTCGCGCATGCAGACTTGCGGGAAGGCGGCAATTTCACGCGCGAGTTTCTCGGCCTCCTCCCGCACGCTGCCTTTCGCCACGACGCGATTCACCAATCCCATTTGCAAAGCCTCGCGCGCTTCCACCGGTCTGCCGGTCAGGATCAAATCCAACGCCCGGCTCAGTCCGATCAATCGCGGCAATCGAATTGTGCCGCCGTCAATTAGCGGCACGCCCCAGCGCCGGCAAAAGACGCCCAAAACCGCGTCCTCTTCGGCGACGCGCAGGTCGCACCAGAGCGCGAGTTCCAAGCCGCCCGCGACCGCATAGCCTGAAATCGCCGCGATCACTGGTTTGTTCAGTAGCATTCGCGAAGGCCCCATTGGTCCGTCGCCTTCGGGATCAACCCGATTACCACGGCCTTCCGCAATGGCTTTCAAATCCGCGCCGGCGCAAAAGGTTCCGTGATCGCCGTAAAGCACGCCTACGAGTGCGGCGTCGTCGGCTTCGAATTCGCGGAAGGCTCGGGTGAGAGCCTGCGCGGTCGCGCGGTCGACGGCGTTGCGGACTTCGGGCCGGCTCAGTATGACGGTTGTGACTGGCCCGCTCTTCTCGACAGTGATGGACATGATTCTCCTTGTCGCATTGAAAGATTAACCGAGTGATGAATCGTCGAGTCAGTACCGCGAGCGGTAGCGAGCGGGGCTCTATCAATAGACCTATTGATAGAGCCCCGCTCGCTACCGGCTCGGCGTGAGCTAGCTTTTCACTGCAATGATCTAAAGGTATAGCGATCAATCTGTGACGGACGCGGGCTGAAGCTCTTTGACCTGAATCATGATCGCCGTCATCCCGACGTCGCTCCCCTTCGAATGCATCTCGCCCCGCGCAAAATATGCGCACTGGCCGGCGGACAGTTCCACATGCTTCCCGTCCTGCCCGCTGACCCATCCTGACCCTTCTCCGGTTCCAACGTCAAATGAATCGAAATCTGATCTATGATCCGCCGCCGATCATCTTGTCGAACCACTCGACGTTGGTCTGCATGACCTTTAGCAGCATCTTCGGTTCGGTCGGGCCGTGGGCCTGGCGGGGCATCACCAGCATGCGCACGGGGACGCCCTGCTGCTTCAGCGCGTTGTACAACTCGTAGCCCTGCGAGATCGGCACGCGCAGGTCGCCTTCGCAGTGCTGGATGAGCGACGGCGTCGAGGCGCCTTTGATGTTGAACATCGCCGAATGCTGGCGGTAGACGTCGAGGTTGTCCCAGAACTGCGCGCCCATGTAATCGGGGATGAAGCCGGGGATGTCCGCCGTGCCGGTGAAACTCATCAGGTTAGTCACGGCGGCGCCGATCGACGCGGCTTTGAAGCGTTTGGTCTGCGTGATCACCCATGAGGTCATAAATCCGCCATAGCTCCAACCCATCACGCCCAGCCGGTTCGGATCGGCCACGCCTGTCGAGATGACGTGATCAACGCCGGCCATCAGGTCCTTGTAATCGCCGCCGCCCCAATCCTTGTAATTCGCGTAGCGGAACTTCTTGCCGTAACCCGACGAGCCGCGCGGGTTGGCGCGCAGCACTGCGTACCCGCGCGCGTTGAAGACCGCCGTGGGATAGAGGCCGGGGCCGGCGGCGAAGTTCTGCGTGAAGACCCCGGTCGGACCTCCATGAATGACCAGCAGAAGAGGGACGCGCGCGCCGGCTTTGTAACTGACCGGGTAGTTCAGTATGCCTTCGATCTCTGTACCGTCCTGGCTCTTCCAACGAACGACTTCCATCTTGCCGAGCGGCAGTTTCGGCAGATCGGCGTTGACTGCGCTGACTTTCGCCGGGGAAAAATTGTCCGCTCGCGTGACATAGGCTTCGACGGCGGCATCGTTATTCTGCATCGTTATTCCGAACATCGCGCGCGCGCGGTTGAGATTGATTCCGCCGTAAACCGCGCGGCCCTTCTCGATGTCCGTGACGGCGCCGGTCTCGACGTTGATCGCGGAGATGGCGGTCGTCGTGCCGCGCGTCTCGCTGAAGTAGATGCGCTTGCCGTCCGCCGCCCAGCCGATCAGGTTCGGCTGTTCGTCGAAAGTCGGCGCAAGCGGCCTCGGCGCGCCTCCGTCTGCGGAGAGTATGTTGATCCTGTTTTGAAACGCCCAGGTCGGAGGGTTGTCGCTGACGGTCAGCGCGACCCATTTGCCGTCGGGCGAATAGATCGGTTGCGATTCGACGGCTGCAGTCGCCGCGAGCGCTTTGATCTCGCCGCTCGCCACGTCAACTACCGAGACGTTCGCGCTCGTCCAATCATCGGCCTTCGGCGTTTTTGTGTGCGTGAAGACGATTGATTTGCCGTCCGGCGACCAATCGAACCCTCCGGCGCCGCCAAGCCCCGAGCCGACCGTGAAAGCGCCTTTCGTCAACTGGCGCGGTTCGCGTTTGCCCTCTCCGTCTTTCGCCCCGTCTTTTGCTATGGATATTACGTAGAGGTGGTTCATCTTGACGTTCTCGTCGACCCAGCGCGAATCGTCCTTGCCCTTGTTGTTTTTTTCTTCGTCCGGCGTGGGCGGATCAGTCATCGTGAGGGCGATCGATTTGCCGTCGGGCGACCACGCGAGTCCTCCGACGCCGCTCTTCACATCGGTGATCATTTCGGCCTCGCCGCCGGTCGAGCGCATCAGGTAGAGATTGTTCTTGCCAGAGCGCGAAGAGGTGAAGGCGATCCAGCGGCCGTCCGGCGACCAGTCGGGATTGGTCGAAGGTTTTTCGCCGAAAGTCATCTGGTAGGCGTCGCCGCCGTCGGCTGAGGCCATCCAGATCTGGGTCAGATATTCGCTCTTCTCCGACACCATCACCGGCTCGTTGACGGTGTAAAGGACGCGCTTGCCGTCTGGAGAGACCTGAACGCCGCCGACGGCTTTGACCTTCATCGAAAGTTCAGGCGTCCACACAGTAGCTTGATCTGACGTCTCACTGCGCGTCCCGAAACTCAGCGCCGGAACGCCGAGAGCGATTGTCAAAATGAAGCTCAGAAATTTGGTTGAGCCTGCGGAAAAATTTCGTCGTGCCATAAAAACCTCCTTGAGGATCGAGGATCGAGGATCGAGGATCGAGGATGGAAGATCGCGATCCTCGATCCTCATTAGCGGGCACAGTCTATCACCAGTTGTTCTTGTGTCCAGCGGGATCGGTGTATATGATCGCGGCTCAGAAAAGAGTGCGTAAACCATCAGAAGAGTCGTTCATGTTGTCTGGAACGACACCCTGAAAGTAATGAAAACAACTCTGGGTACGCATCGCTTCCAGCGTGCAGTCATGGGCGGAAGACCCATTAGAGGCCCGCAGCGCGCTCGGGGCCGGATGCGCAGGATTGCAAGCGATAATCACTCGACGCTAGCGAGGCGACTCCGGGGCGTCTGATTCCGGTCAATGCGTCTTTCTCCACTACTGCACGCTAGAAGCGATGCGTACCCAGGGGCTTCAAGGAGATTCTTTATGAAACGACTGGCAGTATTGTCAGGACTTTTGCTGGCCGGCGCGGTCTCTATGGTGGTCGCGCGACAACAACCGCAACAGAGTCAGCCGGCGGCGCTCGAAATTCAGAAAGTAAAAGACAACCTTTACGTGATAACAGGCGGTGGCGGGAACACAGCGGCCTTCATCACCGAAAATGGCGTCGTCGTGGTGGACACGAAACTTCCGAACAACGGGCCGGGTATCTTAGAGAAGATCAAATCGGTCACTCCCAAACCCGTGATCATGGTCATCAACACACATACGCATGGCGATCACGTGGGGAGTAACGTCGCCTTCACCGGCGCCGTTGAGTTCATCGCTCATGAGAACTGCAAGGCGAGAATGGAGACAATGCCCGCGTTTCAGTCCGAGGAGGGCAAGAAGTTCCTGCCCGGGAAGACTTACAAGGACAAGCTCAGCTTGCTGAAAGGCGCCGATAAGATTGATCTCTATTACTTCGGTCGCGGACACACCAGCGGCGATACGTTCGTCGTCTTCCCGGCGCTGAAGGTCATGCATGCCGGCGATCTGTTCGCTGGGAAGGGCACGCCCATTATGGACGCCAACAACGGCGGCAGTGGTCTGGAATATCCCAAGACTTTGGCGAAGGCCGCGGCCGGCATCAAGGGCGTCGAGTCGGTCATCCCCGGCCACAGCACGGTGATGACTTGGAACGACTTCAAAGAATATGGCGATTTCATACGCGAGGAGGTGGCCGCAGTCGAGCAGGCCAAGAAGGGCGGCAAGACCGCCGACCAGGCCGCCACAGACATCAAGCTGCCGGAAAAATACAAGGACTACAACATGGGCCGCCTGAAGGCCAATATCACCACGATCTACGATGAGCTGAAATAGTGAATCGATCAAACGCCATCTAGATCGGGTTTCAATCGTGCATACGGGATCAGCAATTGGTGTTCGCAGCAAAGAATGCGCCATAGAACGCGGATGACGCGGATGCGGCAGGTCATCGCGGATAAAACCAGAAAAGATCGGCGTCAATCCGCTCTATCCGCGTCATCAGCGTTCTATGAACCCGTACACCGATCTGAAAGCCGCTCTGAACCGTAAAACACAGGGATGCGCCAAAAATTCACAAGCCGCAAAGCCGTAGCGGAGTCAATCTCACTCCGCACGGCTTTCCTATTGATGGTCCTGGTACGGCTGGTCGCGCCTATTTACGCTCATCCAGTCCCGTTCAGCTATCTAGATCTGCGTCTGGACCAGAGCCAGGGCCAACTGGAAGGCTATCTCGTCGCGCACGTCACATATCTCGCGCGCGAATTGAATGTGACGCCGGCCGAGTCGCTGCTCGACCCGGCTAAGCTTGAGTCGAAGAAGGAGGCCATTCTGGGCCTCTTACGGCCCCACATACTGCTGACGGCTGATGGCCAGGCGCTCGATTTGAAGCTGGAGCGCGTTGAACCATTGCCCGATCGGCCAGAAGTGGCGCTGCATCTGAGCTTTGACACGAAGGCGTTTCCGGCTGCGCTCGGAATAAAGTGTTCGCTCTTTACCAACGAACCGGAGCACCAGACCTTCCTCAACATTTATGAAGAGGGGCTGCTGGCCCGTCAGGAAATCTTCGATAATAACCATACGACCCTCGACTACTATACCGGCAGCCGGCAAGTCGCGCTGGCTGTCGTGAAAAAGTTCATCCCCCTCGGGATCTATCACATCTTCACCGGGCCTGATCACATCCTCTTCATCGTGGGGCTGCTGCTGATGGGAGGAAGCTTGATGCGGCTGCTGACCATTGTCACTGCCTTCACCATCGCCCACAGCGTCACCCTGTCGCTCGCCGCGCTGGACGTGCTCAATCCTCCGGCGCGCCTGATCGAGCCGGCCATTGCGCTGAGCATTATTTATGTCGGCATAGACAACCTTATGGTCGGCAAGTCGGGCTGGGATGCGCGCGCCTGGATAGCGTTCTTCTTCGGCCTCGTGCATGGCTTCGGATTCGCGGGCGTGTTGCGGGAATTCGGCCTGCCGCGCCGGGCGTTGGGCTGGTCGCTCTTCTCGTTCAATTTCGGCGTGGAGATCGGGCAGGTGTGCATCGTCGTGGTCGTGGCCTCGCTTCTGGCGGCGCTGCGCAATCGCAATAAGGAGCTCGGCCAGAGAATCGCGACCGTCGGCTCAGTCATCGTGATCCTGGCGGGAAGTTACTGGTTCATTCAGCGGGTCTTCTTTTAGATTGGAACAGAAGAGACCACGGATTATCACGGATGCGACAGAACGGATTATCACAGATGCGACAGATCGGCGCGAATTATCCGTGACAATCCATCCGCATCTGTCTAAATCCGTGGTTTCTTCTGCCCCAATCTCGCCTGTTTAGATTTAGAATGAGAGAAGGAGAACCGACAATCGTTTTTTATCCAACAGTGAGTGAAATGATGAAAACTCTTTACGATCCGATAGAGCCTTACCAGCATGGGATGCTGAAGGTATCTAAAATCCATGACATTTATTACGAGCAGTGCGGGAACCCTAACGGGCAGCCTGCCGTCTTTCTTCACGGCGGTCCGGGCGGCGGATTGATCGCAAAGTATCGCTCCTTCTTCGACCCGGAAGCCTATCGAGTCGTACTGTTTGATCAGCGAGGGGCGGGAAATAGCGTCCCGCATGCTTCCCTGGAAGAAAACACAACCTGGCATCTGGTCTCGGACATCGAGCGGTTGCGCCAACATCTTGGCATTGAAAAGTGGATGGTCTTTGGCGGTTCGTGGGGAAGCACTCTCGCTCTAGCTTACGCGCAGACTTACCCTGAGCGAGTTAGCTCGCTCGTCCTGCGCGGCGTCTTTTTGTGCCGCCCGAAAGAGATTGGCTGGTTCTACCAGGAAGGCGCTAGCGCAATCTTCCCCGACGTGTGGGAGCAATATGTGAGCGTCATCCCTGAACCTGAGCGCGGCAATATGCTCGAAGCATATTACCGGCGGCTCACTAGCGAAGACGAATCCGTTCGTTTGGAAGCTGCGCGAGCCTGGAGTGTCTGGGAGGGCAGCACATCGAAGCTGATACCTGATCAGAATCTGATTGATGATTTCAGCGAGGCGAGCAAGGCGCTTCCACTTGCGCGCATCGAAGCGCATTACTTCATAAACAATGCGTTTTTCGAGACCGACAATTACCTGCTCGAAAATGTCGACAAGATTCGCCACATTCCTGCAGTGATCGTTCAGGGGCGGTACGACGTAGTCTGTCCGATGATGAGCGCGTGGGAACTCCATCGCGCCTGGCCTGAGGCGGAGTTTATTGTCGTCGGCGATGCGGGACATTCAGCCACTGAACTAGGCATCACCAGCGCGCTTCTTGACGCGACGGATCGCTTTAGAATTCATTAGCGCCTGTGGCAATTTCCATCGGCGGCCTCCCGCGCCTCTGCGCGTCCTCAGTGGCGTGGCTGTTACTTTTTCTTTTTCTGATCATACTGTTCCATCGCAGTTGATCAACCATGGTATGCCGAAGCGATCAACGAGCATGCCAAAACGCGCGGCCCAGAAAGTTTTCTCGAGCGGCATCACAACCTTACCGTCACTGGCCAGGTCGTGAAAGATACGCTCGGCCTCAGCCGTGCTCTTGATCTGAAGCGAGAGCGAGAAACCCTTCGGTTCCTCATATTGATCCGGCGCTACGTCGGCGCCCATCAGCGTTTGGTCGCCAATTGTCATGCTGCCGTGCATAATCTTGTCCGACCAATCGGCCGGAACCTGATCCGCCAGCGGCGTCCCGGCGTAACGGAAGATCGCCCCGGGTTGGCCGCCGAGACACTGCTCATAGAACTTGAACGCCGCCTCGCATTCTCCCTTGAAACTCAGATACGGATTCATTTGCATAGTAAACCTCTTTTTGACGATCGATTTCTGGCTTGTGTTCTGATTTAAATAAGCGCCAAAAAATTTAGTTAACGCTGTACTAATTACTCTGTAAACTAAGTTATTTGATATTTTGTGTTTTAAAACCTTCGCTTTGAGCCTGCGGAGCAGGCGGCGGCATAAAGCCTGGGGCGTAAGCCCCAGGAGAGCGGCAGCAAAGCGATCAGAGCCCACGAAGTGGGCGACAGCCAATGGCTGCCGCCCGTTTCACGGGCTTGATGGCGCTCCGA
>WNFU01002868.1_pt1 | contig 45469 bp, 55 predicted proteins | sample 5400121 | NCBI WGS metagenome assembly WNFU01 (sample SAMN13153360, study PRJNA577476) | soil metagenome | isolation source: 100 cm soil or saprolite under grassland replicate 1 | place: USA:California | collected 2016-06-15 | reverse complement strand
CTCCAGAGTCAGTCGGGCTACCGTTACCCCACGGGCCAAACGTCGCCCGGCCGCCAGGGCCGGGCCGTTCGATGCTATCAGGCAGCCCCGCCGGCCAGCGGGAAGGCCCGCATCCCGGGCGGAACGCTCGGGCGAAATGATGCCACCACCTTGAGGAAGTCCGACCGCTCGTTGGCCCAGCCCTCCGGAGGGAAGATCGCGCGGACGATGTACCCCACGCCCTTTCGGCCCAAGGTGAAAGCGGTGGCGACGCCACCCACCTTCTGGCCGTCGCGCACGACGTCGGCCACGATCAGCTCGCCGGCCATCCCACCGAGTCGCATCTCCTCCTCGATCTGCACGTCCACCATCGGATCACCGGTGAGGGTCGCCAGGGCCATCTCCGGAAGGCCCTCGAAGGTGCTCGTCGTGAGGGCCAGTGCCACATACACAGTCTGGTCCTGCGGCCCCGTCGTCTGGGCGTCCAGATCGGTCAGGCCACCGCCGAACGCGCTCGAGGGAGACGGGGACGGAGCGGGGGGGGTGGAGATCACCCCGGTCAGGAGCGAGGGTCCTTGTGAAGGAGGCTCTGCCGGGGCGACGGCGATGTCGTTCGCGGCCGGGAGGTTCGCGCTGAACAGGCCCTCCGGGTCGTAATACCTGGCGAACTCACGGGTCTTGTCGGTCGAGCACGCAAGGAGCGACATCGCCGCCAGAGCCGTCGCGATCGCCGTCCGCCTCATCTCGCAAATGGTGCCACGGTGATCGCGGAATTGACCAGCCACCCTCAAAGTCGTTACGTTGCAATCGTCGGCCTGGGGAAGGGCGTATGGCATGAACAAGAACGGCCTCATCGCGGAGATCGCCAAGCGGACCGGCTCGAGCAAGGCGGACATCGGCCGCACGATCGATGCGGAGATCAGGGTCATCCGGGAGACGGTGTCGAAGGGCGAGCGCGTCTCGCTCGTGGGGTTCGGGACGTTCGAGCGCAAGCGCCGGAACCGCCGGGTGGCCCGCAACCCTCGCAAGCCGGCCACCCCCATCGTCGTCCCCGCGAGGGACCTCCCGTGGTTCATCCCCGGCAAGGAGTTCAAGGAGATGGTGGCCCGCCGCCGCCGGACCGTGGCGCGGTCGTCTAGTCGAAGGTGACGATCCGCAGGGTCCTGGCCACCTTCCGCCCACCCTCCTCGACCAGATCGAACTTCACCCGTTGCCCGATCCGCAGGTACCGGATCCCCGCTCCCTCCAACGAGGTTGGGTCGATGTGGACCTCGGTGCGGTCATCCGTCAACAGGGTCCCGGTCCGTTCGTCGTCGTGGAAGTCCCTGATCGTTCCCTGCGCCACGCCGTTCTCCTAGCCCTGCGCGGTCAATCGCTCGCGAAGATCCATCTCCAGGCAGACCTGGCGAGCACGGCCACGCCTCCCCGTCGCGAGCAGCGTGAGGATATCCGACGGCAGGTCGAGGTCGAACGATAGCTCCCGGCGCTCCACCACGGCGGCCGGAAGGCCGCGCGCCTCGGCCTGGTCGAGGTGCCGGCGGAATGACTGGGGGCCGAACCGAGCCGGGATGGCTCGCGGCGGCCGACGGAGCAGAAGATTGGTCCCCACCTCGTCGTGGGAGGGGGCCAGGACCACGGGGCCCAGGGTCCGAAGGGCTGCCGTCAGGGCCTCGGTCGTGATCAGTGGGAGGTCCCCCGGCAGGACGGCGAGCGCATCGACCTCGCGTTCCGCGGCCAGGCGCTCCACCTGGCGGATGGCCGATGCGAGCGGGGGCTTCTCCTCTGGGATCGATGTCGCGCCGCGGCGGACGGCGATCTCCAACACCACCTCGTCTGGGGAGACGACCCACGTCTGCCATCCGGTCACCGGCTGGGCCGCGTCGAGGACGTCCTCCAGCATGGCCAAGGTCAGGGCCCCGCGCTCGAGCGGCGTGAGCTCGGGGGCGACTCGTCGCTTGGCACCCGCCAGCGATTTCACCGGTACGGCGATGACGCGCATCGTCCAAGGCTATCGCGGGGGATGGGTCGTGGCCCCATGGATACAATCCGGCCACCGAGAGGAGGGTCTCCTGGAACCGTGGTACCGGGTGGCCAAGGCGGTCGCGCTTCCCCCACTGAAGCTGTGGTTCAACTGGCGAATGGAAGGCGTCGATCGGGTGCCGCGCGAGGGACCCATCATCGTCGCCGGCAACCATCTGTCCTATCTCGATCCCCTTGCCCACGCGTACTTCGTGGTGCAGGCCGGCAGGCGCCCGAGGTTCCTGGCCAAGGCGGAGCTGTTCGACAACCCGTTGCTTCGCATGGTGCTGCGGGGGGCCGGGCAGATCCCCGTTCGCCGCGGCACCGGGGACCAGACGCCGCTCGAGGATGCCGCGCGAGCCCTCGACCGGGGCGAGGTCGTGGTGATCTATCCCGAGGGCACGAGCATGACCGGGAACCCCGACCTGTCCCCCATGCGGGGCAAGACCGGGGCGGTCAGGCTGTCGATCAGGACCGGGGTCCCCATCCTGCCCGTGGCGACGTGGGGTGGCCAGCACGTGTGGCGCAAGGGCGGCGGGAAGAGCTTCGCGTTCGGCCGTCCCATCTGGCTGAAGGCGGGGGAGCCGGTGGTTCCCCCGGCGATCGGTCGATCCTCGGAGCAAGACCCGGAGCTCGTGCGACGGCTCACGGACGAGCTCATGGGCCGTCTCGCCGAGTTGGTGGGCGTTCTCCGGTCCCGCTACCCCAAGCGATGGGCGTGAGGCTACGCTTGAGCGCATGAGGCAGGAGCGCAGGCGGGGGTTCACCACCCGGGCCATCCACGTCCCACCTCCCCCGATGGACCAGGACGCCCCCAGTGTTCCGATCTACCAGACCTCCACGTTCCGGTTCGAAACGTCGGAGGACTACGCCGAGACGATCAGCTTCCGCCGACCCGGCTACACGTACACCAGGGGTTACGGCAACCCCACATTGCTCGCTTTCGAGCGGCTGCTCGCCGAGCTGGAGGGAACCGAGTCGGGATTCTCGTTCGCATCGGGGATGGCGGCGGTCCATACGGTGGTCACGTCCATTGCGCAGGCGGGCGACCGGATCGTCGCCAGCAACGAGCTGTATGGGGGAAGCTTCTCGCTGTTCACGAAGGTGCTCCCGCGCTACGGGATCGAGGTGACGTTCGTCAGCCCTCACGATCCCGAGGCGGTCGCTGGGGCGCTCCCCGATGCGGTGCTCTTCTATGTGGAGACGATCGCGAACCCCACCGTGACCGTGGCGGACCTCGAAACTCTCGGCTCGATGTGTAGGGCGAGCGGGGTTCCCGCGGCGGTGGACAACACGTTCGCCTCCCCCTACCTGTGTAACCCGGCCCGGTTCGGGTTCGACCACGTGATCCACTCGGCCACCAAGTACATCGGGGGGCACCACGACCTCACGGGCGGCGTCGTCGCGACGACCGAGGACGGGATGCGGCGGCTTCGCGACATGGCCATCGAGACCGGGGGCACGATGGCGCCCTTGGAGGCCTGGCTGGCCCTCCGCGGCCTGATGACGCTGGAGCTTCGGATGGAGCGGCACTCTCGGAGCGCGCAGGCGCTCGCCGAGTTCCTCGAAGGGCACGTCAAGGTGGAGCGGGTGCACTATCCGGGACTTGCCTCCCATCCCCACCATGAGGTGGCACGGCGGCTCCTGCCCCGAGGCTTCGGGGGGATGCTGGCATTCGAGATCGAAGGCGGCGTTGAGGCCGGGATGCGCTTCTGCGACGCGCTCGAACTCGCATGGATCGCCACGAGCTTGGGGGGAACTTACACGCTCGTGGGGCACGCTGCGTCCACCACCCATCGACAGATGGATCCTGCCGCGCGCCGGGCGGCGGGGATCGCCGACGGCCTGGTCCGGGTGAGCGTGGGCCTGGAGGACGTGGAGGACCTGATCGAGGATTTCGAACGGGCCTTGGAGAAGGCATGAGGAGGCGGATCGCCATCCTGTTCGGAGGGCGATCCGCCGAGCACGAGGTATCCGTGGTCTCGGCGCGATCGGTGATGAACGCTCTGGATCCGCGGCGGTACGAGGTCATCCCCATCGGGGTGACCCGGGAGGGGCGGTGGCAGCTCGTGGCCGGCGGGCCGGCCGCCCTGGCGGCCGGCCCGCCCGGCCACCTGCCCCGTGTGACCGACGCATCGGGTCCGGAGGTGGCCCTGGACCAAGAGCCCGGATCTCAGACCCTGGTGGCCGAGGACGGGTCCCGGACCCCCATCGATGTGGTGTTCCCGGTGATCCACGGTCCGTACGGGGAGGACGGGTCGATCCAGGGGTTCCTGGAGGTGGCCGGCGTGCCCTACGTGGGCGCCGGCGTGCTGGCGTCGGCGATGGGCATGGACAAGGCGATCCAGAAGATCCTGTTCCGGGCAGCCGGGATCCCCGTCGTCGAGCACGAGGTGGTGCACGAACGGGAGTGGGAAGAGGACCCCGAGGCCGTGGAGGCGGGTGCGGAGCATCTGGGATACCCCTTGTTCGCCAAGCCAGCCTCGCTGGGCTCGTCGGTGGGCGTAAGCAAGGTGCACGGCCGGGCGGACCTCCGCGGCGCGCTGGAGCGCGCGTTCCGATACGGACGCAAGGCCCTGCTGGAGCGGGCCGTCGAAGGTGGACGGGAGCTCGAGGTGGCCGTGCTCGGGAACGACGATCCCGTAGCGTCCGTGGCCGGTGAGATCGTGCCCCGGCACGAGTTCTACAGCTACGAGGCGAAGTACCTGGACGAGAAGGGGGCCGAGCTCTTGATCCCGGCGGATGTCTCGCCGGAGATCATGGAGGAGACACAACGCCTGGCGGTGGCGGCCTTCGTGGCGGTGGACGGCGCCGGGATGGCCCGGGTGGACTTCTTCCTCCGACCGAGCGGAGAGGTGCTGATCAACGAGATCAATACCATCCCCGGATTCACCCAGATCTCGATGTACCCCAAGCTGTGGGAGGCCTCGGGGCTCTCGTATCCCGAGCTCATCGACCGCCTCCTCGAGCTCGCCGTGGAGCGCCACGAGCGGGAGCGAAAGAAGGGGACCGGCCTCGATCCCTGATGGGCCCCCGCCGGTCCTCGAACCGGCCTAGAGGTGGACGACGGGGCAGGTCAACGTGCGCGTGATCCCCTCGACCGACTGGATCTTGGCCACCACGAGTTTGCCCAACTCATCGACGTTCTTGGCCTCGGCGCGGACGATCACGTCGTAGGGTCCGGTCACGTCCTCGGCCTCGGCCACGCCCCCGATGTCCCGGACTTCCTTCGCCACCTGGGCCGCCTTCCCCACCTCGGTCTGGATCAGGATGTAGGCCTGGACCACGACTGACCTCCCTGGCTCGCGCGAACCCCCAGCGTATCGACCGGCCCGCGGGCGCGGCAACGCCCGTGTCCTCGGGCGTTGCCGCGGCGGGATAATCGGGATATGGCCAAGACCAAGAAGAAGAAGCGGTCGAAGGGAACCGGGTTCCTCCAGACGTATCGGTCCGTCCGAAAGCCCATGCCGCCGCCCGAGAAGGTGATGGAGGACCGCAGGCGCAGGGACGAGGAAGACCGGGCCCGCAAGGAGATCGAGGAGGGCGAGGGGCGACGCTCGGCTGGGAGCGAGTGATGTTCGAGGATCGGGTGGACGCCGGCGAGCGGCTCGCCAAGGCGCTGCTCGACTTCGCGGGCCGCGACGTGGTCGTCCTGGCCATCCCCAGGGGCGGCGTGATCGTCGGGGAGGTAGTCGCGCGGCAGCTCGGAGCACTCCTCGACGTGGTCGTGCCGCGCAAGATCGGCGCGCCGGGCAACCCGGAGTTGGGGCTCGGCGCCATCGCGCCGGGGGTGCGCGTCCTGGACGAGCGGATGATCCAGATGCTCGGCGTGTCCCCCCCCTACATGGAGCAGGAGATCGCGGCGCAGGAGCGGGAGATCGAACGGCGGATGACTGCGTACCGGGCCGGCAGGGCGCCCGCAGACGTGGCCGGGAAGACGGCCATCGTCGTCGACGACGGGGTGGCGACCGGCGGGACCGCCGTGGCCGCCGTCCGGTGGGCCAGGGCCCAGGGGTCGAGCAGGGTGGTGCTCGCCGTGCCCGTTGCCCCCGGCGCCGCACTCGGCCGGCTCCGCGGGGAGGCCGACGAGGTGGTGATCTTGGCCGCGCCCGAGCCGTTCTTCGCCGTGGGGGAATGGTACCGCCGGTTCGATCAAGTCTCCGACCAGGAGGTCGTCGCCGCGCTTGCCAGGGCGGCGACGCCTCCCGGATGAACATCGTCGAGCTCGTCGTCGCCGGCGCGCTGGCACTGGGAGGCCTCCGCTCGCTGTGGACCTGGTCGCGTCGCCGGTTCGAGGGCGCACACGTCGCCGATCACGTGCTGTATGCGCTGTACGTGACGGGCCGCGTGGGTCTGTGGTTCGCATTCGCCGGGCTCTTCCTGATCTATTCGCTCACGAGCGTCGACGGGAAGCCGACGAGCGAGTTGGCCCGGTTCCGGTGGTACTTCATGGTCCCGATCGGGCTCGCCGTCCTCCAGCTCCTCGCGGGATTCGCCCTGGGTCGTCGCGGTTCGAACTGAGCTCGTCGCGATGCTGTTGCGAAGGTGCGGCGTCCATGCGACAGCCCTCGAACCGGGATGCGGTGGGATGCTATGAGAGGTGTCTATGGCCCGCATGCTGAGGTCCCGCTCGGCTTCGGCCGCGGCCGTCTCGGCCGTAGCCATCGTGCTGGCGGTGGGGTGGCTCTCGGTCGGCCGGGCAGCGCCGATGCCCGACCTGCCGTCGGTGTCGCCGTCCACGCTGATGGCTTCGACCCTGCAGGCGGTGGCGAACCGGACGCCGGTCTCGGGGATCCTCACGACCCACGTGGACCTGGGGATCCCTCAGCTCCCATCGAGCCTGAGCGATCCGGCTGGCCCGGCTGCCGTCCTGCTGGCCGACCAGACGTTCAAGGTGTGGTACGGACCCGACGGGATCCGGGTCGCCCAGCTCCTGCCATTCACCGAACGGGACCTCGTGGCCAACCAGAGCGACGTCTGGTTCTGGGATGCGCAGCGGTTCACGGCATGGCATGGAGCCGTCGACGAGACCGCACCACGGCAGGCCCCACCATCGCTCGGTGACCTGACCCGGTTGGTGTCGGAGATCCTGCACGACGACCGGTCGTACGTCGCGGCCTCCGTGGCGCAGGCGCAGGTGGTCGCGGGCCGGGATGCATACGTCCTTCGCCTCACGCCGGTAACCGCCGACACCCTGCTCGGGAGGATCGACGTCGGGATCGACGCCGAGACCCGGATGCCCCTCTCACTCCAGGTGTTCGCTCGGGGGAGCACCGCGGCGGTGGTGGAAGTGAAGTACGAGTCGGTCGCGTTCGAACCTGTGGATGCCTCGATGTTCTCGTTCACCCCGCCACAGGACGCGGTGGTGAAGCGGGTGAGCGACGAGAGTTCAGGGGCTCCCGGCTCCCTGGGCCACCCGTCGTTCCAGGGGGTGCGGGTCTTCGGCCGGGGACTCGGGATGATCCTTGCGGTTCGCGTGTCGGACGTGCCGGCCGACGTCCGTCGCCTGTTCCCGTATGCGGGTCCGCTCGGCTCGGCCGACCTGGTGAACCGGGGCGATCATTCCTGGCTCGTGGTCGGCCTGGTAGAAGCCACGGCGCTCGCGGAGGTGGGGCCGAAGCTGCCGTGACCGCGTTGGTCACGCGCGGGCTGACGAAGCGCTACGACGGGGTGAACGTCGTCGACGGCCTCGATCTTGCCGTGAACCGCGGCGAGCTCTACGGGTTCCTGGGGCCGAACGGTGCTGGGAAGACCACCACGATCCGGATGGCCCTGGGACTGATCTTTCCCTCCGGTGGCGAGGTGGAGCTCTTGGGCAGTCCCATGTCGCGCCAGGGCCGAGACGACGCGCTTCGCCGGACGGGCGCGATGATCGAGGAGCCCGCGTTCTATCGGTTCCTGTCGGGCCGGCGGAACCTGGAGGCTTTCGCCCGGGCCGGCGGGGATGGCGAGGACGTTCGGGGGCGCCTGTCCCGTATCGAGGAGGTTCTGGCGCAGGTCGGCCTGTCGACGGCAAGGGACAAGCGGGTGAAGGCGTACAGCCAGGGCATGCGGCAGCGCCTGGGGATCGCCCTCGCCCTCCTCGGCCGTCCGGATCTGCTCGTGCTCGACGAGCCGACGAACGGGCTGGACCCGGCCGGCATGCGCGAGGTTCGGTTGCTCCTTCGGCGCCTGGCCGACGGCGGCACCACCGTGTTCGTGTCGAGCCACCTGCTCGCCGAGGTCGAGGCCATGTGCGACCGCGTCGGGGTCCTGTCGCAAGGTCGCCTTGTGGCCGAGGGCCCGCCGGGCAACCTCCGAGGGGGTGCCGAGCACCTGCGGATCGAGGTCGATGACCCTGAACGCGCTGTAGCGATCCTTCGAGACCTGGCCGGTGTGGCCGGCATCGATGGCGAGAGCCGCGTCCTCCGGGTCCACCTCGACGGCGCGACGCCCGCCCAGCTGAACGCGGCACTGGTCTCGGGCGGGGTCGCCGTGGGCGCCCTAGTGCCGGAACGGGACACGCTGGAGGACGTCTTCATGTCGCTCGTGGAGGGCTCCGATGTTCAGGGTTGAGCTGATGAAAGCTTGGCGCCGGTGGCGGACCTACCTGCTCGCCGCTGCCCTGGGCGGCATCCCGGTGCTGATCGTCATCGCCGTGAAGCTGTCGCCGCCCACGCCTGCCGCCACCGAAGATGCGCCGCCCTTCCTGTTCCAGATCCTGCGCAACGGGTTGTTCGCCCCTCTCACGGGCCTGGCGGTCATCCAGCCATTCTTCCTGCCGCTCGCCGCGGGGCTCCTCGCCGGCGATAGCGTCGCCGGCGAGGCTCAGGCGGGAACGCTTCGATATCTCCTGGTCCGGCCGGTGGCTCGTACGCGGCTGGTCCTTGGAAAGTACGGCGCGGCCATGCTGCTCCTCGGCCTCCTCCTTCTGTGGGTCGTTGGATGCGGCGCGTTCTGGGGCGGCGTGGTCTTCGGGTTCAAGCCGCTGCCCACGCTTTCTGGGACGACGCTCTCGGTGACCGAGGCTTCTCTGCGGATCCTCGCGGCGGCCGGGTACATCCTCCTGGGGGTGTCCGGGATCGCGGCCATCGGCGTGTGCGTCTCGACGCTCACGGACTCGGGGCCCGGGGCCATCGTGGCCACGGTCGTCCTCGGCATCGCCAGCGAGGTCGCCGACCAGATCCCCAGCCTCCGGGTCATCCACCCGTTCCTGCCGACCCACGGGTGGTTGTCGTTCACCGACCTGTTCCGGTTCCCCGTTGAGTGGAGCGGCATGCGCGGAGGTGTTCTCGTCTCGGCCGTGTACACAGCGGTGTTCCTGACGCTCGCCCTGGTGTCGTTCTCGCGCCGCGACGTGGTCGCGTGATCGGACTCACCCGACGGCGGCGACGATCCCCTTCGAGAGCTCGGGGAAACCCAACAGGTGGGCCCGCCGCTCGGCCTTGAACCGGGTGACCATGTCGGCGTACTCGGCCTTACGTCGCTGGCGCTCGTACAGCCGACGGGGCTGGAGCAGCTCGGGGTCGTCGATCCCGGGGACCGCCTCGGCGACGAGGTAACCGAAGTCGGGATCCTCTGTCCAAGGAGGAACACCTCGATCGGATGGGACGCCAGCAGCTCGAGGATGCGGTTGCCCTGGAGCCCGTGGGGCAAGGGGAAGAACGGGTTGGTCCCCGGCACCCGGAGGAACTTGCCCTCTTCGGCCTTGCCTCCCGCCGAGGTACCGGTGGTCTCACCGAGCATGAAGTACGCCGCTGCCTGCTCCTGCGACAGCTTGGCCACGGCCGGGATGATGTTCTCGTTCCAGTTCAGGATCAGCAGGCGATCGACGGAGCCGATCGTCCGAGCGTCTCGAAAGCTCCCCAGGTCATCCATGCCGAACACGGCCCGGCCGTTCTTCGTGTACGACGTCTCGAAGAAGTTCACCGTGCGCCCCTCATCCTGGTACACGTTCTCGAGGTAGGCGGTCGGCTGAGTGACGGCGCGGAAGATGTTCGGCTCGAAGTCGGGGTCGAGGCTGAACGTCTTGGCAAAGCACCCGTTCTCGGTGCCGTACACCTTTCCGCCGGGCATGAGGGCCACGAAGTCGTCCTGGACGGGCAACGAGTCGTTCTGGGTGGTGAACGTGGTGGTGGTCTTGCCCGTCCCCGACAGCCCGATGATAAGGAACACCTTCTCGCCGCCGTCCGTGGGGATGACCTTGCATCCGGCATGGAGGCCCAAGCCGCCCCGGTCGTAGACGATCGTGTTCCACATCCGAAGGCCGCCCTTCTTCGACTCCCCGAAGTAGTCGGAGTTCAGGACCCGGGTCACGCCGTTCGCCAGGTCCACGGCGATGACGCGGTCGTCCGGGTAGCCCGGTGCGGTCAGGTTCGGCGTGTAGATGACCTCGACGACCGGCTCGCCGCCGTCGCCGGGGAAGTACAGTTTCTGCTGCATGCCGGCGATGTTCGCGTTGGCCTCCTCGATCGTGAGGCGGGCCGGGGTCCGGAAGCTCTCGTCGTTGCCGATGGCGCCGTCGATGACCACGACGTCCTGTTTGGCCAGATAGGCATCCTGCATCGAGGCGATGCGCCCGTACTCCTCGCGGGTCATGGTCTTGCCGCTCGCCGACCCCGGATCGTCCGTGACCACGAACGTGCTGCCTGCGGAGCGGGAGGTCACCCGGGTCTGCACGTTCACGTTGCCGAACTCCGTGATCCGGCACTGGGGCATCCCCTCGGTGAAGCTCCGCAGCTCCTCGGGTGAGGGGTTCTGGTGGACGGTTCGCGCCTCGACCAGCAATGGATACTCCTTCGATCACTCGACGATCGTCGGCCCGGGACGGAGCCTCGTGGCTGATGAGGGGCTAGATTCTACCCGAGGACCTCGCCCACCAGGTTGCCGTGAGCGGGCGACGCGGAGAGCCGGAACCGATGCCATGGAGCTGACCGAGGAAGAGCTGGTCGAGGCCATCCGCAAGGTGCTCTCCGGGGAGCTCCCCGGCGTTCAGGTCGGGATCGGCGATGACGCCGCGGTCGTGGGATCCGGGACCGGGTCCACCGTCCTCACCACGGACATGTTGATCGAGGACGTGCACTTCGAGCGCTCAACGATCTCGGCCAGGGATCTCGGGGCCAAGTCCATCGTGGTGAACGTGTCCGACATCGCGGCCATGGCCGCCAGTCCCCGATACGCGATGGTATCGCTCGGGATCCCCGCCGACGTCGACGCCGCGTGGGTGATGGAGCTCTTCGGGGGGATGCGGGCCGCGTGCGACGAGTACGCGCTGGCGCTCGTGGGCGGCGACACGAACCGCGCCGACGCCGTCGTTATCGCCGTCGCGGTGGTTGGCGAGGTTGGGTCGGGGCACGCCGTCACGCGCTCGGGAGCTCGACCCGGCGACATCGTGGTGGTCACCGGGTCGCTCGGTGCGGCGGCGGGCGGGTTCCTGCTCTCCCGGATCCACCCCGCGAAGCTGCTGCAGGCACTGGCTGAGCCTTGGGGCCGGGAGCTGCTGGATGCCCAGGCTCGGCCGGTGGCCCGGGTGGGCGAGGGGCAGACGCTCGCCCAGGCCGGGGCGACGGCCATGATGGACCTGTCGGACGGGCTGGCCAAGGACCTGTCTCGCTTGTGCGCGGCGAGCGGGGTGGGGACTCGGCTGGAGCTGGCTCGGGTGCCGGTAGCTGCGGCGGTCCGCCACGCCGCCGAGTTCCTGGAGGTCGATCCGCAGGAGCTCGCGCTGGCGGGCGGAGAGGACTACGAGCTGCTCGCCACCATCGACCTCACGAACCTATCGCGGGCGCGGGGCGACCTGCGCGAGCGGTTCGGAGTGACGCTCACGGATGTCGGCGTCATCATCGATGAGGGGCTCGTCGCGGTGGACGCCGAAGGTCGGGAGTCAGCGCTCGAGCCCAAAGGGTGGGATCACTTTGTCACGGGATGACGAACGGCCCAGAGCCCTTGCCATCGCAGGGTCGGACTCCGGCGGCGGGGCCGGGATCCAGGCCGACCTGAAGACGTTCGCCGCCCTCGGCGTGTACGGGATGTCCGCCGTCACCGCGGTCACCGTGCAGAACACGAAGGGGGTGAGCGGCTACGAGGAGCTGTCGCCGCAGACGGTGGCAGACCAGATCCGAGCGGTGGTGACCGACATCGGCGTCGACGCCGCGAAGACCGGGATGCTTGCGTCGGCCGCGATCGTGGAGGCCGTTGCCGACGCGGTGGCCGAGACGCGAGTGCCGAACCTGGTGGTCGACCCGGTGTTCATGTCCAAGCACGGACATCCCTTGCTTACCGACGATGCAGTGGAGGCCTTACGCGAACGGATCCTGCCCTTGGCGGTCCTGGTGACGCCGAACCTTCCGGAGGCGAGCGGCCTGGCGGGCTTCCGGGTGCACTCCGAGGCGTCGATGAAGGAGGCGGCCGAGACCATCCGGTCGCTCGGCCCCAAGGCCGTCCTGGTGAAGGGAGGCCACCTCCCCGGCGACCGGTCCGATGACCTGTTCTTCGACGGCACCCGACTGCTCTGGGTGGAAGCGGAGCGCATCGACACGCCGAACACACACGGCACCGGGTGTGTCCTGTCGTCGGCGATCGCGGCCCACCTGGCCCTGGGCGACGACCTGCTTGCCGCGGTGCGAAAGGGGAAATCCTTCGTCACCGAGGCCATCCGCCACGCCCTGGCCATCGGCCAGGGCATCGGACCCGTCGATCCGATGTGGGGATCCGTCAACCGAAGCGTGCCCCCGGGGGCCGAAGCGGCGGGGACCTAGCCGGCCCGCTGGACCTTGCCGGGGCGTTGAACCTTGCCGGCCTTCATGCAGCTGGTGCAGACGTAGATCCGCTTCGGCGACCCGTTCACCAGGGCCCGGACCCGCTGGACGTTCGGATCGAACCTGCGGTTGGTCCGATGGTGGGAATGAGATACCCGCTTGCCGAAGAACGGCTTCTTCCCGCAGATATCGCAGACGGCTGCCATAGCGCGGGTAAGGGTAACAGACGCTTCCATCGTGCCTGGGGCTTCACCGGGCTTGGCCCGAGGGGAGGATGCGATCGATCCCCTTCGCAAGGACCGCGGGCGTGAGCGGTCCTGGCCAGGTCATCGCGATCCGGCCGTCGGCGTCGTAGAAGACCGTGTCGGGCTGCCCAACGAACCCGAGGCGGTCCCGGATCTCCGCCGTGGGGTCGAAGACGCTCGGGTAGGACCACCCGTACTCGGCCATGAAGCCCCTGGCCGAGGACCGCGTGTCCAGGATGTCGACGCCCACGAACTGGACGCGGGAGCCGTAGGAACGGGATGCGGACGCCAGATCCGGGGCCTCCGCCCGGCACGGTCCGCACCACGCCGCCCAGACGTTCACGACCACTGGGGTTCCCTTCAACTGGGCGAGGAGCCCTTGGAAGGTTTCGAAGTCGAACTCGGGAAGGGCCGACGCGTCGGTCGGAAGGAGCGGGGCGTGCGCCGCGTTGCGAGCCGGAACCGGCGTTCGGTCGTTCCCGCCCGCATCCGAGGGGACGCCCGTGCAGGCCGCGGCGGCCAAGGTGATGACGGCGGACGCGACGGCCATCCGGCGGAGTGGCATGAGGTGCATGGTAGAACCACGGTGTGGGTTCCGCGCCGCCGACCGAACCGACCGGCTCGTCGTGACGCTCACGCTGTCATCGCCAATCAGCGCCATCGACCGGGCGTTGGCGATGCGCCGGGCGGGGTTCCGGGACAAGGGCCCGCCGGCCGCCGACGTCCTGGCCGAGGGCCTGGACGTCCGGACGGTTCGGGATCTGCTCCATCACTACCCCCGGCGCTACATCGACCGATCGCAGGTTGCCTCGATCCGTGAGCTCCGGGTGGGGCAAGAGGGCACGGTCATCGCCCGGGTGAAGGGAACCACGAAGCGCCAGACCCGCCGGCGACAGAGCATGGTGACGGTCTCCCTATACGACGGCTCTGGCTACCTCGACGTCACGTTCTTCAATCAGCCGTGGGCGGCGACGCTGTACAAGAAAGGGCAGGAGCTCGCCGTGTCCGGCACGGCTGCGATGTACCGGGGCAAGCTGCAGATGGCCAACTTCGAGGTGGAGATCCTGCGCGGGGCAGAGGCGGACATGGTGCACACGGGCCGGATCACCCCGGTCCATCGGGCCACCGAGGGCGTGACTACCCGGACCATCCGCGAGCTCGTGTTCCGGGCCCTGGAGCGCCTGTCATCGATCCCCGACCCGCTCCCAGACGACATCGTTGCGGCTGAGTCCCTCGCGTCGTTCGACCCGGCCATCCGGGCCATCCACTTCCCCGAGTCACAGGAGGATCTGGCCAGGGCCCGCGAGCGATTGAAGTTCGACGAGCTGTTCACGCTGGAGCTCGGCGTGGCGTTTCGCAAGCACCGAGTGGAAGCCGGCCAGCGAGGCGTGGCGCATGTGACGAGCGGTCCGCTGGTGGGGCGGCTGATGGCGACCGTGCCGTTCGAGCCGACCGGCGCGCAGCGCCGTGCGATGCAACGAGTGAGCGAGGCGATGGCCCGCCCCCGACCCATGAACGCGCTCCTGCAGGGCGACGTAGGCTCGGGCAAGACCCTAGTGGCAGTGTATGCGGCCCTGGTGGCGATCCAGTCGGGCCACCAGGCGGCGATCATGGCCCCGACCGAAGTCCTCGCCGGGCAGCATCTCCGGTCGATGTCTGAGCTCCTGGGACCGCTCGGCGCCGTCTCGTATCTCGATCGAGCGGAAGGACCTTCCGACGGCCAAGCGTCGTTGCTCGAGCCCGAGAGATCGGCCCCTGGGCCGATCGTTACCTACGCGTTGTTGTCGGCGTCGGTCACGGGCAAGGACCGGACCAGGATCTTGGAAGGCATCGCCCGCGGAGACGTCGGCCTCGTCGTGGGCACCCACGCGCTGGTCCAGGAGGGCGTCTCATTCCGAGACCTCTCCCTCGCCGTGATCGACGAACAGCACCGGTTCGGCGTCCACCAGCGGATGGCCCTGAAGCGCAAAGGCGGCTCGCCGGACGTGTTGATCATGACGGCCACTCCCATCCCTCGCACGCTCGCGCTCACCTATTACGGGGACCTCGACGTTGTTGTACTGGACGAGATGCCCTCGGGCCGCCAGCCAGTGGAGACCCGGATCGCCAGGACCGCCGGCGAGCGCACGGCGGCGTACGGCCTGGTGCGCCGAGAGTCCCAGGCCGGCCGACAGGCCTTCGTGGTCTGCGCCGCGATCGACGAGGCCAACCGGGCCGAGGTCCGGGCCGCCGAGAAGGAAGCCGAGAGGCTGGCTACCCAGGTGTTCCCGGACCTGTCGGTGGAGGTCCTGCACGGGCGGCTCCGGCCGGCGGAGAAGGACCGGGTGATGGAGGAGTTCCGGGCGGGCAAGCACCACCTCTTGATCTCCACCACCGTGATCGAGGTCGGCGTGGACGTGCCGAACGCGACGGTGATGCTGGTCGAGAACGCCGAGCGTTTCGGCCTGGCTCAGCTGCATCAGCTGCGGGGAAGGATCGGGCGCGCCGAGCACCGGTCGACGTGCGTCCTCTTCGACGAGAGCACCCCGGACAACGAGGAGGCCCGGGCCCGACTCGAGGCCATGGTCCGGACCACGGACGGGTTCGAGCTGGCCGACGAGGATCTGCGGCTCCGGGGCGAGGGCACGCTGTTCGACGTCCGTCAGTCGGGACTCCCGGACCTGAAGCTCGCCCGCCTTGCCGATGACCTCGAGCTGGTGAGGCGGGCGCGGGCCCGGGCGTTCGCCGTGATCCAGGAGGATCCCGACCTCGGGGGTCGCCCAACCCTCCTCGAGGAGCTTCGGAGTCGGTTCGAGCGCTCGATCGACTGGCTGTTCCACTCCTGAGGAGCGAGCCGCCTCCGAGTCCTAGGCCAGGGACGCACCGCGGCTACAGTCGCTCCATGCGGGTGATCGCCGGGACGGCGAAGGGCGTCCGGCTCGCTCCCGTGCCCCGGGGGGTCCGCCCGGTTTCCGACATGGCCAGGGAGGGCCTGTTCTCGAGCATCGCGTCAGACGTTCCCGGTGCGGCGGTGCTGGATCTGTACGCGGGGACGGGAGCCCTGGGCATCGAGGCGCTCTCGCGGGGGGCGGAGGCGGTGACCTTCGTGGACCGAAGCTCCCAGGCTCGGGCCACCATCCTGCAGAACCTGAACCGGACCCGCTTGGCCGAGCGGGCGAGGATCGTCCCCTCGCCGGTGGCGGCATTTCTCACCGGAGATGACAGATCGTGGGGATCGTTCGACCTCGTCCTGGTCGATCCCCCGTACGAGGAGTTCCATGCCTGTCATTCCGGTACACTGGCACGTCGCGAGGCGCCTGGAGTACGGCGACACCCTCGTCCTGGTCTACCGGGAGGTCTGAGTTGGGCCTGACCGCCCTGTGTCCGGGGACGTTCGACCCCGTGACCAATGGTCATCTGGACATCATCGAACGGGCGGGGCGGCACTTCGACACGGTGGTGGTCGCGGTGCTGGAGAACCCTGCAAAGCAACCATTGTTCAGTGTGGAAGAGCGAGTTTCGATGCTCAAGGAGGCAACCCGCGAACTGGGGAACGTGGAGATCGATCCGTTCTCCGGATTGCTCGTGGAATACGCAAGGGTCCGCGGCTCGAGCGTGATCGTGAAGGGCCTACGAGCGGTGACGGACTTCGAGTACGAGATCCAGATGGCCCAGATGAACCGGAGCCTGTCCGGCGTGGAGACGCTGTTCATGACGACGGCGCCCAATTGGTCGTTCCTGTCCTCCTCCCTGGTCAAGGAGGTCGCCGGGTACGGAGGCGACGTCTCCGAGCTTGTGCCCGCGGTGGTGGCCGAGCGGCTCAGAGAAAAGCTCGGGAGGCCCACCTAGTGGACCTTGCGGCCCGCCTCCAACAGATCGAGGACATGGTCAGGGAGGCGAAGTCCATGCCCCTCTCCTCCTCGGCCCTGCTCAACCGGGAGGAGATCCTGGAGCTGGTGGCGCAGATGCGGGAGGTCTTGCCCGAGGAGATCAAACAGGCCCGGTGGGTGGTGAAGGACCGCGAGGATCTCCTGACCAAGGCCCGCCGCGACTCGCAACGGATCGTGGAGGAGGCGGAGCAGGAACAGCTCCGGATGGCCACCCGGGAGGAGGTCGTGAAGCGCGCGGAGGCCGAGGCCGACCGGATCCTGGCCGAGGCCCGGGAGGAGGCTCGGCGGATGCGCCTGGAGGCCGAGGACTACGTGGACGCCAAGCTGGCGCAGTTCGAGATCGCGCTGCAGCGAAGCAGTGAGGAGCTGGCGGCAACCAAGGCCGCCCTGGGTCGCACGCTCGAGCAGGTGGAAGGAGGGCGTGAGCGCCTGCGGGGGTCCGCGCCGGCCCAGCAGGAGTTCGGCCCCGAGGAGCTGGAGGAAGAGGAGTGATGGTGATGCGCGCGATCGACGTCCGGGACCTGGTCGAGAGCCCAGGCTCGTCCAAGACGGTGCGCGTGGACGAGGCCGTCGAGGGATTGCACATGGAGTTGGCCGAAGTCCCTAGGGACCAACGGCTCTCCGGCGACCTCACACTGGAGAGCGTGGTCGACGGGGTGTACGCCACCGGGATCATCCGGGGCACGATGGCGCTGCGTTGCGCCCGGTGCCTGAAGGAGTTCACGCAGCCCTTCGACGTCGAGATGCACGAGTTGTTCCCTATCCGGCCAGGTCCGGAAGACGACTACGGGCTCGAAGAGGACCTGACCCTGGACCCTGAACAGATGGTCCGGGACTCCGTGGTCCTGTCGATGCCCTTCTCTCCACTGTGCACGCCCCACTGTCTGGGGCTGTGTCCACGATGCGGTGGCGACCGCAATCTCGGGCAATGCACGTGTACCGAGGAGGTGGTCGACCCCCGTTGGGCCGGGCTCGAGCAGCTGTTCCGCGATCCGTAGGGCCGCGAAAGGCGACGAAAGGAAGGACCGATGCCGGTTCCGAAGAGGAGACAGACACAGGCCCGGGGGGCCAAGCGGCGTGCCAACTGGAAGGCGCAGGCCGCGACGTACTCGACCTGCCCTCAGTGCCATCAACCCAAGCTCCCCCATCGCGTCTGCGCCAACTGCGGCTACTACGGGGGTCGCCAGGCCATCGAGGTCGAGTAGCGGGGTCGCGAGGGACGAGTGAGCGCGACCGGCGCAGACGATCCGACGATCCGTTCCCTGGAACGGGCGCTCGGCGTCCGCTTCGCGGACCCACAGCTCCGCAACATGGCCCTGACCCACAGGTCGTTCGCTTTCGAGCAGGGGCTCGCGTTCAACAACGAACGCCTCGAGTTCCTGGGCGATGCCGTGCTCGGCCTGGTGGTCACCGACCTCGCGTACCGGGAGTTCCCCGATCTCTCCGAAGGTGAGTTGGCCAAGCTGCGGGCGGCCATCGTGAACATGGGAGCCCTGGCCGAGGTGGCCCGTGACCTCGGGCTCGGCTCGGTGATCCGCCTGGGCAAGGGGGAGGAGCTTTCCGGGGGCAGGGACAAGTCGAGCATCCTGGCCGACGCTCTCGAAGCCATCCTGGGGGCTGTCTACCTGGACCTCGGGCTCGATGCCGCGCGCACGATCATCGAGCGGCTGTTCCGCCCGCGCATGGTCGCCTACGTGCGAGGGGAGGGAGAGCGCGACTACAAGACGATCCTCCAGGAGCTGGCTTCACAGGACCTGCGGGCGCTCCCGGAGTACCGCATCGATGAACGGGGCCCCGATCACCAGAAGGAGTTCACGGCGACGGTCTTCCTGGCCGGGAGGCCCTACGGCGCCGGGACCGGCCGCTCCAAGAAGGAGGCGGAGCAGCAGGCCGCCCATGAGGCCTACGTGAAGCTCTCGGAGCGCACCGTGGAGACGGAGTCGAAGGGAGCGTAGGTGGAGCTTCCCGAAGTCGAGGTGATGCGGCGAGACCTGGAGAAGGACGTCGTCGGCCGCAAGATCGCCGCAGCCGAGGTCCGACCGTCGAAGAATGCCATGCGGATCATCCGCCGCCACGGCCGGCGCAAGGAGTTCGCCGACAAGCTGATCGGCCGCAAGGTCTTGAAATCCGATCGCCGTGGGAAGTACGTCCTGCTCTCCTTGGACAACGGCGACGTGCTCGTGGTCCATTTCGCCATGAGCGGCCAGTTCGTTCGAGGTAACAAGCGGGTGCCACTGCCGCCCCATACCCACGTGGTGATCACGTTCCAGCAGGGAGGCGATCTTCGGTTCGTCGACCCTCGCACGTTCGGCGAGATGTTCGTCACCGCAGGTGACGACCTGGGGAAGGTGAGGGAGCTCCAGCACATCGCGATCGACCCTTTGGACCACGTGTTCACGTGGCAGTCGTTCGGCGGGCAGATGGCCCAGCGGGAGTCCAAGCTCAAGCAGCTCCTGATGGATCAGAAGTTCATCTCCGGGCTGGGGAACATCTACTCCGACGAGGTGCTGTTCGCGGCGGGGTTGCGGCACGACCGGTTGTCGGACACCCTCTCCTCGCAGGAGGTGCGCCGTCTCTATCGCTCGCTCCAGGAGGTCTTGCAGGAGGCCATCCGGTATCGGGGCACGACGCTGGATGACGAGGCATACCTCGACCTGTTCGGCAAACCCGGTGAGTTCCAGAACGAGCTGAAGGTCTACGGCCGCCAGGGCCTGCCCTGCCGCCGGTGCCGAACCCCCATCCAGACCGTGAAGATCTCCGGCCGGAGCGCGTACTTCTGCCCGCAGTGCCAGAGCTGACGCCGGCTAGCTGACCACCGCGCCCGCCTCGCGCATCCGCTCGAGCGCGCGGTCACCATCGCCGGCGTGGAGGTCGACCGCGCGGATGGCCTCGGAAAGCACGTCGGTCGAGAAGTCGAGCCGCCGCGCGTCGAGCACTGTCTCGACCACGCAGTAGTCGGTGGCCAGCCCGCAGACCGTCACGACCCGTACGCCCCGTTCCCGGAGCATCGCCTCGAGGCGCGTGGGGGTCGTCTCACCGGAGCTCGGGTCCCGGACGCTGAACGCGGAGTAGCCGTCCTCACCGTCGGTCCCCTTCTTCAAGGATTCGCCCACGACCTCCAGATCCGGGTGGAGCTCGGCGCCCCAGGTCTCCTTGACGCAGTGCACGGGCCAGATCCCGCCGTCCTTCTGGAAGTGGGGCGTGGACGCGGGGTGCCAATCCTGCGTGTAGACGACGAACGCTCCGGCGGTCCTCGCCGCGTTCACCTGGTGGTTGATGACCGGGATCACCGCCTCGCCGTCGCTCACGTACAGGCTCCCCCTGGGGTCGGCGAAGTCGTTCTGGACGTCCACCACGATCAGAGCTGCCTTCGGGCCGAGGTCCACTGACACCTGCCTCCGAGCAGATTGTAGGGATGGAGAATCGGATCAATTGGACCACCATCAGGGCGCATCGGTAAGAATCCCGCGGTGAAACGGGTTCGGGTGGTGGTCGTGGGGCGAGTCCAGGGCGTGTTCTTCCGCTCGACGTGCGCGACGCTCGCCCGACGCCGTGGGCTCGTCGGCTTCGTCCGCAATCTCCCGGACGGGAGCGTGGAGGCGGCCTTCGAGGGGATCGACGACGACGTGGACGCGTTGGTGGCGTGGTGCGGGGTGGGACCGGACCACGCCCGCGTTGACCGGGTCGAGGTCACCACCGAAGAGGTTCGCGGGGACCGCGATTTCCGGGTCACCGGCTGACCCGAAGTTCCTGGTCAAACCGGGGAAACGCCCGCCTGGGCGCTGCTAGCATCGGCCTCCAGACATGTTCCTTCGATCCCTCCAGATCCGAGGCTTCAAGTCCTTCGCCGAGAAGACGATCCTCGAGTTCGTCCCGGGGATCAGCGTCATCGTCGGTCCCAACGGGTCGGGAAAGTCAAACCTGGTCGACGCCATCAGTTGGGTCCTCGGAGAGCAAGGCCCAAGAGCATTGCGTGGAAATCAGATGGCGGACGTCATCTTCGCCGGGAGCCCGCAGCGCCCGCCCCTGGGGATGGCGGAGGTCAAGCTGGTGATCGACAACTCGGCCGGCCTGATCCCGGTGGCGATGAGCGAGATCGAGGTCAGCAGGACGATCTTTCGCAGCGGCGACAGCGAGTACCGGATCGGGGGGCGGGTGTGCCGCCTGCTCGACGTACAGGAGCTGCTGTCTGAGAGCGGGATCGGCCGTGCGCTGCACACCATCGTCAGCCAGGGCCAGCTCGAGGATGTGCTCACGGCCCGGCCCGAGGAGCGCCGGCGATACATCGAGGAGGCCGCAGGCATCGCAAAGCACCGGCAGCGGCGCGAGCGGGCCGAGCGCAAGCTGGCCGGCCTGGAGCAGGATCTGGTCCGGTTGTCCGACGTCCTGGCCGAGCTCCGGCGCCAGTCGAAGCCGCTGAAGCATCAAGCCGAGATGGCCCACCGCCATGAGGAGCTGACGGCGGAGGCGGACGCCGTGGCCGTGAAGCTCGCCGCGGCTCGCCTCCGGGAGCTCCTGGCCGAGCGTGATCGCCGAACCGGGGGGTGGAACGAGGGCCTCGAGGTGCGGAAGCAGGTTCGGGAGCGACTGGACTCGCTCGACCAGGACGTGGCGAGCGCGGCCGACGCCCGGGCTAGTGCGGTGTGGAGGCTCCAGGAGGCCGAGGCCCTGTTCCGGCAATCCCAGGAGGAGAAATCCTCCGCGGAACTGTCGCTTCGCATGGCCGTGGAGGCCGAGTCCATGGTGCGGACGCAGCTGGCCACCGAAGCCTCGCGGCACGTCCGCCTGACGGCGATGGACGAGGACGCCGCCCGCATGGAGGCTCGCCTGACAGAGGTTGCCGTCGAGCTCGGGGAGCGCGAGCGGGAGCTCGACGAGGCGGAGCGGGGATTCCGCGAGGCCCTCGAGGCGCGCCGGCTCGTGGAAGAGGAGCGTCGGAGGATCTCGGAGGAAGCCGCGGCCCACCGGGCCGAGATGGAGACGCTCCGGGCCTCACTGGCCTCGCACGATCGCGAGCGCGCCCGGCTGGAGGAGCACCTCGGGGAAGTGCGCAGACGTCGCGCGACGGTAGAAGCCGAACGATCCCGACTGAGGGGAGAGGTCGAGCGGCTCGACGGAGAGGGCTCGCCGGTCTCCGAGCGCAAGGCGGCAGTGGAACGGGAACGGATCGAACTCGCCGAACGGGTTCGCGGACTCGAGGAGGCGGAGCGGCGCTTCCTGGCCCGCCGGGCGCTGCTGGAAGCCCGGAAGGCCGACCTGGAGGAGACGCCAGGGTCTCGGTTCCTAGCGTCGCACGCCAGACGTGCCGTCGGGCTCCTGGGCCGGCTGGTCGAGGCCGAGGAGGGATGGGAGCGCGCGCTGGTCGCGGGCCTCGGCCCACTCGCAGACGCGGTGGTCTATGCGGAGATGAACGTCGCCATCGAGGAGGGATCGAACGGCGAGGGGGCGACGCTGGCCGTCGCCGGTGGCGGCCCGGCGACGTTCGCGCTTCCCCAGGAACGCACGCTCCTCTCGATCGTCTCAGCCGATCCCGCCGCTCGCGGGCTCGTCTCGACGGTCTTGAAGGACATCTACATCGCCGACTCGCTTGAGGAGGCGGTGAGGAAGCAACGTCGTCATCCCACATGCGCGTTCGTCACCGGCGACGGCGTGCTGATCGGCCCGGCGTTCATCCGAACCGCCGCGTCGGCCTCCCGCGGGGACGAGATCGCCCGAGAGCTGGCGGAGGTCGAGGCCGATCTGGCCAGGAGTCTGTCCGCCGTTCGACCGGCGCGTCACCGGCTGGGACAGGCTGCGGCCGAGTTCGAGCGGTTGGCCACCCGGCTCGAACACGTCGACGCTGCGATCACGCGCGCCGCCGAGGCAATGGCCCGCCTGGAGACGGAGGGGAACGCGCTGGCCCGGGAGGAGGAAAGCCTGGGTCAGCGCCTGGCGGGGGTGGAGGACGCGGCCGCGGCCTGGCGCGACCGGCTGGCCGCGGCCGAGCCGGCGACTCATACGCTGCCGGACCTCCCCCGCGCACCCGAGCCTCCGATCCAGTACCGAGTGGCCGTGGAGATGCTGCGGCGAGACCGGTTGGGGATCTCCGCTCGGCTTGCCTCGGTCCGTGCCGAGCGGGGCACGCTCGCCGCGCAGGACCCGGAGACGCTCTCGGCCGCGCTCGACGCCGCGGGCGTCGAACGCGGCCGTGCCGATGAGCGCCTCGTCGCCGCCGAGGCCGCGCTGGAGTCGGCGGCGGCTCGTCGGGAGGAGTCCGCCGCAGCGGAGCGCGAGGCGACCGAGGCCGAAGCCGGGGTCAACCGAGCTTGGCGCGAGGCCTCCCAAGCGCTGGATCGGCTCCGGGAGGAGTACGAGGAACAGGACCGGGTTCGGGGTGATCTCGAGCGCAGGATCCGCGACGCCGAGCGGTTGCTGCGGGAGGGGCACGGGGCGGAGCCGGAGGAGGCGCTCGCCGGCCTGGAGGAGGACGACTCGGTCCAGGCGATCGAACGACGCGCCGAGCTTGTGCAGCGCCGGCTCGCCCTCCTGGGCAGGGTGAACCTGCTCGCCGGGGGGGAGTTCGAGGCCCTGCGGGAGCGCCACGACTTCATGGCCAGGGAGCTCGACGACGTTCGGAAGGCCAGGCGAGATCTGATGCAGGTCGTCGCCCGGATCGACGAGGAGATCGCAGCCACGTTCGCCGCCGCCTACACCGACGTGGCGGCGGCCTTCGAGGCCTTGTTCCAGGAGCTCTTCCCGGGCGGCGATGGGCGCCTCGTGGCCACTGACCCCGAGGACATCTTGGCCACCGGGATCGAGATCGATGCCCGCCCCGGCCGCAAGCGCGTGAAGCGCATCTCGCTCCTCTCCGGCGGCGAACGGGCTCTGACCGCGCTCGCCTTCCTGTTCGCCATCTTCAAGGCCAGGCCGAGCCCGTTCTACCTGATGGACGAGGTGGAGCCCGCCTTGGACGACGTGAACCTGCACCGGTTCCTCCGGCTGATCCGGGGATTCGTCGACGATTCCCAGGTGCTGATCGTGACGCACCAGAAACGGACGATGGAGGTGGCGCAGATGATGTACGGGGTCTCGATGAGCAGGGAGGGGACCTCAAGGGTCGTCGGGCAGCGCCTTGACACACCGGGCGAGGATCCCTCCGTCGATCCGGGCGATGCAGTCGCGGCGTTCCGCGGTCCGGACGCGGCCACCGAGTAGCCTGTGTCCGCGTGGATGTCCTGATCGTCGCCCTGTTCGTCGTCGCCGCCGCCATCGTCGTGGCGGGGATCATCACGACAGTGTCGCGCCGCGGGCGCACCCCGACCGGAGCTCAACCGTCACCGATCCGGCCGGCCGAGGCGCCGTCGCCCGCCCGCCGCCGGAGCGACGGCCTGGGAGCGAAGGCCCGGGCTCTCCTATCCGGAGGGACGCCCGGCACGGACGAGTGGGCCCGGCTCGAGGACCTCCTGCTGAAGGCGGACGTCGGGCCGGCCGCAGCCTCCCGGATGGTCCGGGACATCCGCGCTCGGTACGAGACGGGCGCCGCGGCCGACCCCGGGGACCTGCTCCGGGACGAGATCGCGGGCATCCTGGGGGAGGACGGCGCCCTGCGCCTTCCCTCGGATCACCTGGGCGTGGTCCTCGTCGTCGGGGTGAACGGCGCCGGCAAGACCACCACCATCGGCAAGCTCGCCGCCCGGTTGGCCCGGGAGGGCCGAACGGTGAGCGTGGCCAACACCGACACGTTCCGGGCAGCCGCCTCCGAGCAGCTCGACGCGTGGGCCAAACGGGCAAACGTCCAATTGATCGCGCAGCAGCGGGGGGCCGACCCCGGGGCGGTTGCGTTCGACGCCGTGGAGTCAGCCCGGGCTCGCGACGTCGACGTGCTGATCGTGGACACGGCGGGACGGCTGCACACGCGCACGCCGCTGATGGACGAGCTCCAGAAGGTCAAGCGGGTGTTGGAGAAGGCCGCCGGGCACGTGGACGAGGTGCTGCTGGTCCTGGACGCGACCACCGGACAGAACGGCATCGCCCAGGCCCGGGCCTTCGCCAGTGCGGTGGACGTGACCGGCGTGGCCCTGGCCAAGCTCGACGGGACCGCGCGGGGCGGTATCGTGCTCGCGGTCCGCGAGGGGCTGGGGGTCCCGGTCAAGCTGGTGGGGACGGGGGAGCGGATCGACGACCTCCAGGCGTTCGACTCACGGGCCTTCGCCGAACGGATCCTGGGGGGCTGACATGCTCGAGAGCGTGGCCAAGGCCGACATCCTGATCGTCGAGGACCACCCGACGATGCGAGAAGCGATGCGGATGGTCCTGGAGCACGAGGGGTTCGACATCCGGGAGGCGAGCGACGGGCAGGCGGCGCTGGCCATGGCCCGGGACCGGCCGCCAGACCTCATGTTCCTCGACCTCAACATCCCCGGCCCGAGCGGCTCGGAGGTGCTGAAGGAGCTGAAGTCGGCGCCCGAGACGGCGGACGTCCGAGTGATCATCGTGACCGCGGTGGGGGAGGAGGGCCGTGAGTACGTCCTCTCGCTCGGGGCCGACGAGTACTTCACGAAGCCCTTCAGCCCCCTGGCGCTCCTTCGGACGGTGGAGAAGGTGCTGACCCCCACGGAGGGGAGCGGCTAGATGTTCGACGCGCTCACACAACAACTGGACGGAATCTTCAAGAAGCTCCGGTCACGGGGCAAGCTCCATCCAAAGCAGGTGGACAACGCGGTGACCGACATGCGCACTGCCCTGCTCGATGCGGACGTGTCCGTCGAGGTGGCCGACGAGCTGCTGGCCAGGGTTAGGGAGCGCGCGCTGTCCCATGAGGTGATGAAGAGCCTGACCCCCGCACAACAGGTCATCAAGGTGGTGCGGGAGGAGCTCCAGGCGACCATGGGCGGCACCCAGGCCGCGTTCACCCTTCCATCCGCCCGACCCGCAGTGGTGATGCTGGCCGGGGTTCAGGGCTCGGGCAAGACCACCGCGTCCGCCAAGCTCGCCCGGATGTTGAGAGAGAAGGGCAAGCACCCGCTGCTCGTCGCTGCGGACCTCCAACGACCCGCGGCCGTGCAGCAGCTGTTCACCTTGGGCGAAGAGATCGGCGTCCCCGTGGCCTCGGACGGTACGGATCCCGTGAAAGTGGCCAAGGCGGGCGTGAAGCGGGCCGAACGGGAGGGGCTCGACGTGGTCATCGTCGACACGGCCGGGCGCCTCCACGTGGACGAGGAGATGATGAAGGAGGCGCGACGGGTGAAGGCCGCGATCAAGCCCCATCACGTGCTGATGGCCTCCGACGCCATGACCGGCCAGGACGCCGTGGTCCAGGCGCGCGCGTTCATGCGTGAGGTCGACACGACCGGGTTCATCCTGACCAAGCTCGACGGCGATGCCCGGGGTGGGGCGGCGCTCTCGATCACCGCCGTGACCGGCCGCCCGGTCTTCTACGCGGGGACGGGGGAGCGCCCGGCCGACCTCGAACCGTTCTATCCGGACCGGATGGCCTCCCGGATCCTGGGGATGGGCGACGTGCTCACGCTGATCGACCGGGCCCAGGAGAGCCTCGATGCCGACAAGGCCAAAGAGGCCGCGGAGAAGATGGCCACGGCCCAGTTCACGCTGGAGGATTTCTTGGTTCAGATGCGGGAGATGCGAAAGCTCGGGCCGCTCCAGGATCTGCTGGCCATGCTCCCCGGGATCCCCGGGGGCAAGGACGCGCTGAAGGACCTGGCCGGCCAGGTGGACGAGCGCCAGCTGGCCCGGGCGGAGGCAGTCATCTGCTCCATGACCGCGGAGGAGCGCCGGAACCCCGCTATCATCGGTGGGTCCCGGCGCCTGAGGATCGCCCGCGGCTCCGGGACCACCACGGCCGACGTGAACTCCTTGCTGAAGGAGTTCGACGGGGCCCGGAAGATGATGCGGACGATGCTCGGCGGTAAGCGGGGCCTGAAGATCCCGGGCCTGCCGGGGATGCCTGGGAATTCGTAGAGAAGGAACGGGATGACAACGAGGATCAGGTTGCGGCGGATGGGGGCCAAGAAGCGGCCCTTCTTCCGTGTGGTGGTGGCGGACCAGAGGAGCCCTCGCGATGGCCGGTTCATCGAGAACATCGGGAAGTACCACCCGCTCGAGGATCCATCGCTGATCGACATCGACGAAGCGAGGGCGCTGGAGTGGCTCCGGAAGGGCGCGGAGCCCAGCCAGGCGGTTCAGGTACTGCTGACCAAGGCGGGCATCTGGGAGAAGTTCCAGTCGGAGAAGAAGGAGAGCAAGGCGGGGTCGTGAAGGAGCTCCTCGAGTACATCGCGAGGGAGCTCGTCGAGAACCCCGACGCGGTCGAGGTGAACGAGGTTCACGACGATCGCGGGATCCTCCTCCAGCTCACGGTGGATCCCGAGGACATGGGCAAGGTGATCGGCAAGGGCGGGCGAACGGCCCGAGCCATCCGCCAGGTGGTGAAGGCGGCGGCCATCCGCGAGGAGGTCCACGCCGCGGTCGAGATCGTCGACCAGGGATGAACCGCGAGCCGACCGTGGTGGTCGGCCGCATCACTCGGCCCCACGGCCTGAAGGGCGAGCTCTCCGTCCTGGTGTTGTCAGAGGTCGAAGGGCGATTCGCCGAGGGGGCCGTGGTCTATCGGGAGGACGGCAACCCGCTCACCATCGAGTCGGCGCGGCGTCACCGCGGTGGACTGCTGGTGAAGTTCCGCGAGGTCTCCGACCGGACGGCGGCCGAGCGCCTGTCCCGAAGCGTCTTGGTCGTGCCCGAGTCCGCGTCTCCGAGCCTCCCCGACGGCTCATGGTGGGACCACCAGCTGGTGGGCTGCGAGGTGGTCACCGAGTCGGGGCGACCGCTGGGGACGGTGCGGGAGGTGATCCACACGGCAGCGAACGACGTGTGGAGCGCGGTATCGGCTGAAGGCGAGACGCTGATCCCGGCACTCAAGGACGTGATCGTCTCGGTGGACACGGGGGGTAAGCGCATCGTCACCCGCGAGATCCCCGGCCTCACGGCACCCGAAGAGCGGCCTGCCGGGTAACGCCCACTGCTAGCCTGCGCGTGTGCGCATCGATGTGTTCACGATCTTCCCCGGCATCGTCGAGGGCCCACTGCGCGAGAGCCTGCTGGGCAAGGCCATCGAGGCCGACATCGTCGATGTCCGGGTCCACGATATCCGCGCATTCGTCACCGACAAGCACCGGCAGGTGGACGACGAACCCTATGGCGGCGGACCGGGCATGGTGCTGAAACCCGAGCCGGTCTTCGCCGCGGTCGAATCGCTCGGAGAGGGAACCAAGCGCGTCATCGTGCTCTCGCCCGCCGGACGCCGGTTGGAGCAGTCGCTCGTCCGCGAGCTGGCCAAGGAATCCTGGCTGGTGCTCATCAGCGGCCGGTACGAGGGCGTCGACGAACGCGTCGTGGAGGGCCTTCCGGCCGAAGAGGTGTCGATCGGCGACTATGTCCTGTCGGGTGGCGAGATCCCGGCCCTCGTCGTGCTCGAGGCGGTCACCCGCCTGGTTCCGGGGGTCGTCGGCAAAGAGGAGTCACTCGAGCGAGAGTCATTCGAGGACGGTGCCCTCGACCATCCGCACTACACTCGCCCGAGCGAGTTCCGGGGGATGGCGGTCCCGGACGTACTGCTCTCGGGAAACCACGCGGAGGTCGAGCGGTGGCGACGGGAGGCAGCCCAGGAGAAGACCCGCCGCAACCGTCCCGACCTGCTGAAAGGCTGACCGGGTGGTTCCGACTCGGCTGCTATCATCGGGACTCCCGCCATGAACAAGACCGATCTCGTCGACAAGCACTATCTGCGCACGGACATCCCGCCGTTCCGCCCCGGAGACACCGTCAAGGTGCACGTCCGGGTGGTGGAGGCTGGCCGGGAGCGGGTCCAGGTGTTCCAGGGCGTCGTGATCCGACGTCAGGGGGGCGGCCTCCAGGAGACGTTCACCGTCCGCAAGGTGTCCTTCGGCGTTGGGGTTGAGCGGACGTTCCCCGTCCACTCGCCGTCCATCGCCAAGCTCGAGGTGGGAACCCGAGGGAAGGTGCGCCGAGCCAAGCTGTACTACCTGCGCGAGCTCCGAGGCAAGAAGGCGCGGATCCGTGAGCGGCGGGTTGGCCCCGAGGAGCTGGCGGCGGCCCAGTCCATCTCGGCCGAGGGCACGCTCGAGGGGACGACCGAGCAACCCGCGGCGGTCGAGGCATTCGCCGACGGAGCCGAGGCCGCCGAGGCCGGGTCCGCGGCGGCAACGGACGCGGATCAGGAGGCCCGGACGGAGCCCATGGAGGTCGCCGAGACCGCAGCGGTCGAAGCAGAGAGCAAGGGCTAAGCGTGGCCGAGCCACGGGCGGACGCCGCCGAGCCGGCCTCGGCAGATCGTCCAACGGTCACCGCGACCCCCCGGCCGAGGGACGAGTTCGTCCTGGGGCCCAGGGCGCCCGAAGAGCGACCACCCGCCCCGCCGAAACGAGCTCGAGGAAAGGACCGGGGGCTCCTGGCGTTCCTTCGCGAGCTCCCCGTGCTGATCCTTCTGGCCTTCGCCTTGGCCCTCGTCCTCAAGACCTTCGTGGTCCAGGCGTTCTACATCCCATCGGGCTCGATGGAGCCCACCCTCATGCCCGGCGACCGCGTGCTGGTGAACAAGGTTCTGTACCAGCCGCACCGGGGCGACATCGTGGTGTTCGAGGACCCTTCGGGGCAACAGCAGGACCGGGGGATCGTCGGAGGGTTCCTGCACTGGCTGTCGGAGGGCCTGGGCTTCGCCCGGCCCCCGAACGAGGACTTCATCAAGCGGGTGATCGGGCTGCCGGGCGAGACGGTCGAGCTTCGGGACGGCCACCTCTACGTGGACGGTCAGCGGGTTCCCCAGCCGTACCTGAAGGGCCCTCCGGACACCCGCCCCTACGGACCGAAGACGGTCCCGCCGGACAGCGTGTTCGTCCTGGGCGACAACCGCCTCTACTCCAACGACTCGCGGTTCGGGTTGGGATTCGTCCCCATCGACAAGATCGTGGGCAAGGCGTTCGTCACCATCTGGCCTCCCTCCCGGATCGGGTGGCTGCACTAAGCCTCGACCTCGGGCGCTACGAGCGCCGTCTGCGAGAGCAGGGCTTCCGCGCCGTGGCCGGCGTGGACGAGGCCGGGCGGGGGGCCCTGGCCGGGCCGCTCGTCGCCGCCGCGGTGATCCTCCCAGAGGACTTCGACCTCGACGGCGTGAACGACTCGAAGGTCCTCACACCGCTCCAGCGGGAGGAAGCCTACGATCGGATCGTGTCCGGGGCCCTGGCCTACGCGTGGTGCAAGGCCACCCCGTCGCGCATCGACCGCCGGGGCCTTCACAAGTCCAACTTGTGGCTCCTCCGCCGAGCGGTGTGCACCCTTGACCTCCGACCGGACTACGTGTTGATCGACGGGTTCCCCGTTCGCCGCCTCCCCGCGACCAGCCTGGCCATCAAGAAGGGTGACGCCGTGACGGCCTGCGTCGCCGCGGCGTCGATCGTGGCCAAGGTGACGCGGGACCGGATGATGCAGCGCTACCACCGGCGGTATCGGAAGTACGGATTCGAGCACAACAAGGGATACGGCACGCGCGAGCACTGGAACGCCCTGGACCGCCTGGGCCCCACTCCCATCCATCGCCTGTCCTTCAAAGGCGTGGGGGAGAACGGCACCGTGGACGTGGAGACGGTGGAGGACCCGTGAACGAGGAGGACGACATCGAGCGGTTCGAGGAGGAGCGCGAACTCGAGCTGTACCGCGAGTACCGCGACGTCGTGCCGATGTTCACCTACGTCGTGGAGACCGAGCGTCGGTTCTACCTGGCAAACGTCGTCGACGTGCAGCAACGGGATGACGGGTGGGTGGAAGTTCGCCTGTCCGACGCGTGGGTGTGGGACGTCTTCCGCCCGGCTCGGTTCGTCTCCAACGTCCGGGTCATGACCCGCCGCGACGTAAACGTCGAGGAGCTCCGTCGCGACGAGGCCATGCCGGGGGATCCCACGATCGACACCTGAGTGTCGGTGGGCCGAGATACGGTCGGCCAGTCGTGGACACCATCCCTGTACACGCCTCGCGTGCGTCGCTGGGCCGCGCCGGCGAGGACGCGGCCGCCGCCCTCTACCTGCGGCGGGGGTTTCGCATCGTCGCGCGGAACTGGCGATGCCGACTCGGTGAGCTCGACCTCGTCGTCGAACGCGCGGGGGTGTTCGTGTTCTGTGAGGTCAAGGCCCGTCGCGGAAGCCGCTTCGGCGGCGGCTACGAGGCGGTTACGGGCACGAAGCAGCGCAAGCTCCGGCAGCTGGCGGAGATCTTCACCTCCACCATCCATGGTCAACACGACAACGTGCGGTTTGACGTCGCCAGCGTTCACGTCGGCGCGAGTGGGTCGAGCGTCGAGCTATTCGAGGACGCGTTCTGACTGTCAGTGCCGCGCGCTAGGGTCGCAAGGTGTATGGGCGCGTCATCGGGATCACCATCGTCGGAGTGCGAGGACTCCCGGTCGCCGTCGAGGCGCACATCGGCCGAGGGCTTCCCTCGCTCACGTTGACCGGCTTGCCCGGCGCGCCCGCGCAGGACGCCAGGGATCGCATCCGGCCCGCGGTCGAGAGCTCGGGCTTGGAGTGGCCGCTCCGCAGGATCGTGGTGAACCTGTCCCCTGGGAATCTCCGGAAGGACGGGCCGGGCCTGGACCTCCCCATCGCCATGGGCGTGCTTGCCGCATCGGGTCAGGTTCCCCGCGAACGGCTGTCCCGGCTCTCGTTCTTCGGGGAGCTCTCTCTGAGGGGTAGCCTGGTGACCACCCCGGGAGTGCTCTCGGTGGCCATCGCTGCCGCCCGCGCCGGCCTGGACGGTGTCGTGGTCCCCGCGGCGAACGCCGGTGAGGCCGCGCTGGTGGAGGGGGTGCGAGTCGTCGGGGCCCGGCGCCTCACCGAGGTCGCCGGCTTCCTCCGCGGCACCTGGGATCCGCCGACGCCCCGCGCACGCGAAGCGAACGAGGCAACGCGGCACGGCGTGGACTTCGCCGAGGTCCGGGGGCAAGCTCAGGCACGACGGGCTTTGGAAGTTGCGGCGGCGGGCGGCCACAACGTCCTGCTCGTCGGTTCGCCGGGCGCGGGCAAGACCATGCTGGCCAGACGTCTGGCCACCGTCCTCCCCGGCCTTTCCCGAGAGGAGGCCCTGGAGGTCACGCAACTTCATTCCGTGGCCGGCATGCTGGACGAGGGTGGATTAGTCCGGTCGCGGCCATTCCGGTCGCCGCACCACTCCATCTCCCTGTCGGCGCTGCTGGGCGGTGGGAGTGGCTTCGTCAGGCCGGGGGAGGTCTCGCTCGCGCATCACGGTGTCCTGTTCCTCGACGAGCTGACGGAGTTCCGACGCGACGCTGTGGAGGCGCTCCGCCAGCCGCTCGAGGACGGCCGCGTCGTGGTGACGCGTGTCGCCGGGGCGGTCGAGTTCCCCGCTGGGTTCACCCTGGTCGCAGCGACCAACCCGTGCCCGTGCGGCTACGAGGGTGATCCCAAACGCCAGTGCCGCTGTCCTCCGCACCGTGTGGAGCTGTACCGCCAAAAGCTGTCGGGACCGCTCCTCGATCGCATCGACATCCGACTGGTGGTGCCGCGGCTGTCCAAGAGGGAACTGCTGGGTGAGACCGCCGGCGAGGCGTCGTCATCCATCAGGACTCGCGTCGAAGAGGCCAGGGCCCGTCAACGGCATCGGTACGCGGCCCTCGGCTTCCCGTGCAATGCCATGCTTCCTGGGCCGGTGGCCCGGAGGCAGGCCAGGATGTCCTCCGGCGGATACGACGTCCTGGCAGCCGCGGTGGATGCCCTTGGCCTCACCGGCCGAGGATTCGATCGAGCCATCAAGGTCGCGAGGACCATTGCCGACCTCGCCGGCGCCGAGGAGATCGCCGGCGGACACATGGCCGAGGCCTTGACGTATCGGATGAACCTGTCCGAGGGAAGCCTGGCCCGTGCGGGTTGATGGTGCGGCCGACCGAGGTGACCGGCCCCCCATCCGCCGGAGGCGCTCGGGGAATCGCCCATCACGGTGGCCGCCGGGCTTCGTTGATGGCGAGGCCGATCGAATGGCGTTGCTCGTTCTGATGGCGCTGCGGGGCATCTCGCCGCTCAAGCTGATGGAGGTGGCGGACCGGGAGCGAACTGCCGCCGTCACCCTCGAGGCGGTCCGAGGGGGACGCGCCGGCAGCGACGCGGACCGCCAGTTCGCGCGGGAGCTCGACCCCGATGACCTCGATCGGGCTCTCGTCGCATGTGGCGCGAGCCTCGTGCCGTTCGGATCTGCCGATTACCCGCCCCAGATCGAGAACCTCGAGGACCCGCCAGCTGCCCTCTTCGTCAAGGGACGCCCCCTTCCACCGCGCGAGCGGGCCGTGGCCATCGTGGGAGCTCGCAACTGCTCCGAGCTCGGCAGGGAACTGGCCATGGCCATCGGCCGTGACCTCGCGACGTCAGGCGTGTGCGTCGTCAGCGGGGCGGCCCGTGGCATCGACGCCGCGGGCCACCAGGGAGCGCTCGATGCGGGCGGTCACACGGTCGCGGTGCTCGGGTGCGGGATCGACAGGGCCTATCCGAGGTGGAGCGAGCGCATGATCGAGCGCATCGCGGAGAGCGGAACATTGGTGAGCGAGTATCCACCGGGCGTCCCGCCAGAGCCGTACCATTTCCCGGCCCGCAACCGGATCGTGGCGGCCATGTGCATGGGCCTGGTGGTCGTGGAGGGTGCCGAGGGAAGCGGCTCGCTGATCTCCGCCGAACACGCGCTGGATCTGGGTCGGGACGTGTTCGCGGTCCCGGGGGCCATCACCAATCCCCTGGCTCACGTTCCCAACGTCCTCATCCGGGAAGGGGCAACCCTGATCCGAGGGGTCGACGACCTGATGCGGGACTTGAAGCTCGGCGATGGACGAAGCGGTGCCCCCGTGCGGCTGGACTTGACCCTGGCGGAGCAGGCCGCCCTCGAGCTCGTCGTCGGACCCGTGCTGCCCGAGGCGGTGGCGAGAGGGTTGGGAGTCTCGGTGCCCGAGGTGCTCCCGTTGCTCCTCGGCCTGGAGCTGAAGGGACTGATCCGGAGCGTCGGTGGACGGTTCGAACCTCGACTGAAGGCGGCGACCTAGGACCCGGGCGGCATCTGCTCCTCCAGCCCGGCCCATCTGGAGGGAGGAGGGAATCCGCACCGTCCGACGGCCGTTGGGGGGACAGAAACTGCCTGACGTTCGTGGGAAGCTTGATTGCCCTTTCTCCCGTTGGTACAAGGGCACTCGACGACGACCAGGAAGGACGATGCAAGCGCGGGAGGACCTTCCCCATCCCGAGGCCAGGGTGATCGGCGAGTTCACCGATCATTTGGCACTCGAGCGGCACCTGTCCGAGCACACGGTGTCCGCCTACCGCCGGGACCTCGAGCAGCTGGCCGTGTTCCTGTCGCGCCAGCGGCGCTCTCTCGCCTCGGCAACGTACCCGCTCCTCCGGCGATTCCTGGCGCAGCAGGTGACCCTGGGCTACGCACGTGCGTCGATCGCCCGGCGGGTAGGGGCCATCCACACCTTCTACCGATGGGCTTCCGCCAAAGGACTCGTGAAGGCCGATCCGGCCGCCATGCTGGGCCGGCCGAAGGTGGCCAACCGGCTGCCCACGGTCCTGCGGCCCGCCGAGGCCGCCGGGGTGGTCGAGGCCCCGGAACCGAGTTCGCACGACGAGGTGGGCAGGGCGGTGGCACTCCGGGACCGGGCGGTCCTGGAGCTCTTGTACGGGTCGGGCCTGCGGGTGGGCGAGGTCAGCGCGCTCACCCTCGATCGGATCGACCTGGACCACGGACGAGTGCGGGTGGTGGGAAAGGGCTCGAAGGAACGCGACGTCCCGATGTCGGACTTCGCGGTCGAGGCGACACAGGAGTATCTCCGCAGGGGTCGAGCGCCGCTGGCCGTCGACGGGTCGGCGGCGCTGTTCTTCAATCGCAAGGGCAGGCCGCTCGGGGTGCGCGATATCCGAGCCCTCGTAGAGCGCTACGGCTCTGGGAAGCTTTCGGGCCGCCGCCTGACCCCGCACGCGCTCCGGCACTCGTTCGCCACGCACCTATTGGAAGGTGGAGCGGACATCCGAGCTGTCCAGGAGCTGCTCGGTCATTCGAGCGTGGCCACGACTCAGCGGTACACGCATGTGTCGCGCACCCGACTGTTCGCCGCCTACCGACAGAGCCACCCGAGGGCATGATGGGGGCCAAGGCGAACGCGAACGGGAAAGCGCCTCTCCCCGCGAAGGGGAAGAAGCCCGCCAAGCCCACACCGGCGATGAAGCCGCCTGGATCGACCAAGGCCGCACCCGCCATCAAGGTCGTCCCATCGCTCAAGCCGGCCGCGAAGGCGACGGGGCGGTCGGTGGCGGTCCTCCCGGAGCCGGCCAGGCAACCGATGGACGAGCTCGCCGCCCTGTGGGCCGAGTTCAAAGGAACAGCGTCGCCTCAGGCCCGCGAGCGGCTGATCCTGCATTACGCGCCGCTCGTGAAGTACGTGGCCAGCCGAGTGGCCACCGGTCTCCCGGCGAGCGTCGAGCAGGCCGACCTCGTCTCCTACGGGATGTTCGGGCTGATCGATGCACTCGAGAAGTTCGAACCAGCTCGGGGGAACAAGTTCGAGACCTACGCCATCCCCCGGATCAAGGGGGCGATCATCGACGAGCTGCGGGCCATGGACTGGGTGCCGCGGTCCGTTCGGTTCAAGGCGCGTCAGATCGAGAAGGCGTACTCCGATCTCGAGTCGATGATGAAGCGAGCCCCGAGCGAGAAGGAGGTTGCGGCGCGCCTCGGCGTCACGCTCAAGGAGCTCCACGACGTGATCACGCAGATCTCGTTCGTGTCGGTCCTGGCCTTGGACGAGCTGCTGTCGGTAGGGAGCGACCGAGGAGAGCAGGTCTCGTTGCTGGACACGCTGGCCGACCGGGGGAGCGACGTCTCCATGGGGCTGGAGGGGCAGGAGACGCGGGGCCTGCTGGCCGCGGCGATCAACTCGCTCTCGGAGCGGGAGAAGATCGTGGTCACGCTGTACTACTTCGAGGGACTGACCCTGGCGGAGATCGGCGAGATCCTCGGCGTCACCGAGTCCCGGGTGTGCCAGATCCACACGAAGGCCGTGAATCAGCTCCGGCTGCAGTTCGTCGAGAGCGAGTAGCGCCCGCAGGGCCCTCGGAATGTGACCACCCTCACTGCGGTCGAGGCTGTCTGTGGCTAGGGTTCGGGGAGAAAAAGAACAGGAGGTCCGATGCCGCCTCGTGCGCGGCTCGTCATCCTCCCTCTGCTACTGGTCGCCTCGGTCGCCCCATCCGTCGGCGCCGGTCCATCCGGCGACTGGGCATGGCCGGTCGTGGGCCCGGTCCTCCGAGGCTTCGACCCACCATCCACGCCCTTCGGCGCGGGGCATCGCGGGATCGACATCGCCGCCCCCATCGGAACGCCCGTGCTCGCGCCGGCGCCGGGTGTGGTGGCCTTCGCGGGCGCCGTCGCCGGCCACCTGTTCATCACGGTGGATCACGGCGGTGGGTTGTCATCGACGTACTCATGGGTCTCCGCCATCCTGGTCCGCAAGGGCGACGCCGTAGCCCGAGGTTCGGTCGTGGGGCTCACCGGGACCGGCCATCCTGGCGTGGAGCCGCCGCACCTGCACTTCGGCGTTCGGCTGGGTGGCGAGTACGTGGATCCACTGGCGTTCCTCGCTCCCCCGAGCCTCGTCGGGCTTATCCGGCTGGCTCCCATCCTGTCCCCGACCGGGTGAGCTGAACGGCGTCTGGTCGGGCCCGCCTAGAATGGGCGCCCGTTCGACGGAAGGTCGCCCAACTGTTCCCTGATCCGCTCCGCGCTCTGTCGAAGGCCGCGCTGGCGGTCCTCGTGGCGTTCGTCCCGATGAGCATGTTGGCCGGCCGGGTCCTGGGACGGGTGGCCGAACCCGGATCGGAGTTCTCCTGGCCGCAGTTCCAGGGGGGTCCGTCGCACCCGGGGAAAGTCCAGGGACCGCCACCCCCGTACCGGCAGGCATGGGCGTTTCCCGTGGCACCGATCGGGCAGCAGGGCGCCTCGGCTCCCGTCATCGCCGCCGACGAGGCAATCGTGGTGGGGCCCGCCGCCGTGTACGGGATCGATCTGTCCACCGGGCAAGAGCGGTGGACGCTCGCGCGCTCCGAGGGCCCGTCGACAACGCCGGCGGTGGCGAGCGTCAAGGGAACCGCGGTCCTGCTGTTCACCGAGGGCTCCTCGAGCTCGGACACGAAGCTCCGGGCGGTGGAGCTGGCCGACCGAACGCCGGCGTGGTCGTCGCCGTTCACCCTCGGTGAGCAGAGCCACTCCGGTGTGACCGTGGCCGGTGGCACGGCGTTCGTAGGGGACGACTCCGGCCACGTCTTCGCCTTGGACCTGGCCACCGGTAAGGAGCGGTGGTCGGTCCTGCTGAACGACGGGGTGCAGGGACCGCTCACGGTTGCGGACGGCACGGTCTACACGGTTCCCCAAGGCCGGCTGGCCATCGGCGCCGCCGCCACACCCACCACGACGCCGACGCCGTCGCCCTCACCTTCCCCATCGGGACAGGTCATCGGGGAGGAGAACCGGGTGTCGCTGGTGGCGCTTTCCGCGTCCTCGGGCGAGCCCTCCTGGGTCGTCCCGCTCCCGGTCGGGACGTTCTTCACCTCGTTGCCGGTCGCGGTGGGGGACTCGGTTTACGTGGCGGTCTCGGACGGTGCGTTCAACGGCGAGCTGATCGCCATGAAGGCGACGGACGGCGCGGTGCGATGGGTGCACCGGGGCGTGGGCCCGGTGTGGCAAACATCGTCGCCGACGGCGGCCGGCAGCGCCGTGTACGTGGCCGACGGCCGCGGCGGGGTGTGGGAGTTCGATCCCGCGGACGGGCGGCGCGTGTTCGACTTCCAGTTCAACGAGTTCATCCGGCGGAGCTCGCCGGTGGTCGTGGGAGGGACGGCCCTGGTGGGTCTGGGCGACGGCCGCCTCGTGGCCGTTGACGCTTCGTCCGGGCACGAGGTCTGGGAGTTGAGGACCGGCCCCGGCCTCGTCGGGGGGATCGCCGTCGCCGGCGATCTCGTTCTCGCAGCCACGGGGGGCCTTCGGGGCGGGGTGGTGGCGTTCGAGCCGGATCCGCAAGGGGACCTGATCGACGTGACCTCGCCGAGCGTCGCCGATCCGCCCCGGTTGGTGGGCAACTTCGTCATCGCCCTGGTGGTGATGGCGGTCTTCCTCGCGATTCCTCTGGGCTACCTCTCGCGGCGGACGAAGGCTCCCGAGTTCGGCGAGCAGGAAGGTCCGGGGGACGGAGACTCCAAGGAGGACGGGACCGGATGACGGCCAAGAAGCGGACCAGGGGGAGGACACGGCGGCCCTCACCGGGTCGGACATCGCCGCCCTCCGCGCGAGCAACCGTCGGGCGCGCGTCGGAGAGCGCGCCCCGGCCCGGGCTGTTCGGGGGCCTGTTCGGTCGCCGGTCCACCGGCCCCTCGTCACTGGGCAGGCTGACGACCGCGCTGGGAAGGGGGTTCCTCGTGGTCGGGGGATCGTGGCCGATCCTTCTGGTTTCCTTCGTGGCCCTGTTCGGGGAATGGGCGGTGCTCATCGCCATGGGAACACGCACCACGCCTCGGTTCCTGGTGACGTCGATGGCTCTGCCGCCCGTCGGTAGCGCCATCGACTACCAGTCGGCCCAGGCCCTCGGGGGGACGGCGGGCATCGTCGTCGGCTTCGCGCTCCTCGTCGTCCGGGCGTTCGTGGTGGCGGTCCTGGCCGGGTTGATCATCGGGGTCCTCGAGGGGCGCCGCGCGTCGCTCGGCGACGCGCGGCGCGGCCTCCGGGCGGTTCCCTTCGTCGTGGCCATCAACGTCGTGGGCCTTTCCGCGCTGCTGGTGGGGGGGTCACTGCTCCAGGTGCTCGGCTTCGGGCTGCAGTTCCTCGGAAACGTCATTCTGATCACCGCGCTCCTGCATTTCCTGGGATTCGTGCCGGCCATCGCCATCCGGGAACGATCGGGTCTCATCGACACCCTGCGCAGGTCCCGCGCGGCCGCATCGCTCGCCGGCGGCCAGCAGTTCACGTTCTGTCTCCTGTACGTGGTGGCCCTTCTCTTCGTCCTCCCCCTCGTCGGCACCCTGAACGAGAGCGGCGGGCTGATCACCGCAAACCCGAGCGTCTCCGCATGGATCTACGGGATGGTGGCGACGTACGTGAACGTCTCGTTCCTCGCGGCCCTGTGTTACCGGTGGATGGCGCACACACGCCCGGGAACCGCACCCGGGGTCCCGGTGTGAGCCGGGCCGGGGCGGGCCGAACCGGGCGGAGGGACAACCGGAAGGAGGAAGCACCGTGCCTGTCGTCACCAGGCGGGAGCTCCTCGAGGCGGGTATCCACTTCGGACACCAGACCAGGCGTTGGAACCCGAAGATGGGTCGGTACCTGTACGGGGAGCGTTCCGGCATCTACATCATCGACCTCGAGAAGTCCCTGGACGGCCTGGAGGAGACGTACTCCTTCGTCCACGACCTTGGTCGCCGAGGTGGCATCGTCCTGTTCGTGGGGACGAAGAAGCAGGCCCAGGAGGTCGTGGCCAGGGAGGCCGGCCGGGTGGGCATGCCCTTCGTCAACACGCGGTGGCTGGGGGGCATGCTGACGAACTTCCAGACCGTATCCCGCCGGCTCCTACGCCTCCGGGAGCTGCGCGAGATGGAGCGAGGCGGCGCGTTCGAATTCCTCCCCAAGAAGGAGGTCCTGAAGCTCCGCCACGAGAAGGAGAAGCTCGAGCGGAACCTCGGGGGCATGCAGAACCTCGAGCGCCTTCCAGATGCGGTCTTCGTCATCGATACGAAGAAGGAGCACATCGCGGTGGCCGAGGCCCGCAAGCTGGGGATCCCGGTCATCGCCATCGTGGACACCAACGCCGACCCCGACGAGGTCGACTACGTGATCCCGGGCAACGACGACGCCATCCGCTCGGTCGCCCTGGTGACCCGGATCATCGCCGACGCACTGGAGGAGGGGCGTGGCGAGGGCCGCCAGGCGCTGATCTCCAGGAGGGACGAGCCTGAGTTCCAGCCCGAGCCCGACGCCGGCCGGAGGGAAGCGGTCGAGGCCACCGCCGCAGCTGTGGCCACGGACGGTCAGCCGGACACCGCCGGAGAGAAGGCCGAGGCGATCCCGGAGCAGAGTGCCGAGGAAAGCGTATGAGCGATATCAGCGCAGAAGAGGTGAAGCGGCTCCGGGAGCGAACCGGCGCCGGGATGATGGACAGCAAGAAGGCCCTCCAGGAAGCTGGCGGCGACATGGACCGCGCGGTCGAGATCCTCCGGGAGCGCGGCCTGGCCTCGGCCCAGAAACGAGCCGGCCGCTCCGCGACGCAGGGCCTCATCGACTCGTACATCCATCACAACAACACCGTGGGGGTCATGGTCGAGGTGAACTGCGAGACGGACTTCGTTGCCAAGACCGAGGAGTTCCGCCGGCTGGCCCGGGAGGTCGCCCTGCACATCGCCAGCGCCATGCCCCAGTGGGTGACCCGGGATGAAGTGCCTGAGGAGATCCTGGAGACCGAGCGGCGGATCTACGAGGCGGAGGCCCGCCAGAAGGGCAAGCCCGACAACGCGTTGGACCGCATCGTGGACGGCAAGCTCCAAGGGTTCTTCAAGACCACGGTCCTGCTGGACCAGCCGTTCGTGAAGGAGCCGGAGAAGACCATGCAGCAGCTGGTCGACGAGGTCTCCGCCAAGGTCGGAGAGAAGGTTGCCGTGCGACGGTTCGTCCGGTACAAGCTGGGCGAGGACCTGGACTAGAGGGGTGGGCGTGGGCGACGCGCGGCCGGCCGAGGGGGAGGCGTCGCGACCCGTCTATCGCCGGGTCTTGCTGAAGGTCTCCGGCGACGCGTTCTCCCCGCCCGACACCGGATATGGCATCTCCACCGACTCCACGGCCCTCCTGGCCCACGAGCTTCGCGACGTCGTGGACCTCGGGGTGCAGGTCGCCGTCGTCGTCGGCGGGGGCAACATCTGGCGGGGGCGGGACGCGCCGAGCATCGACCGAGCACGAGCCGACTACATGGGCATGCTGGCCACGGTCATGAACGCGCTCGCCCTCCAGGACGGCCTGGAGAAGCTGCGCGTGACCACCCGGGTACAGACCGCGATCCACATGTCGCAGGTGGCCGAGCCGTACATCCCGCTCCGGGCGGTCCGGCACCTGGAGAAGGGCAGGATCGTGATCTTTGCCGCTGGGATGGGCGCGCCCTTCTTCTCCACGGACACCACGGCGGCCCAACGTGCGTTGGAGATCGGGGCCGAGGCCATCCTGAAGGGCACGAAGGTCGACGGCGTGTACAGCGCCGATCCGCTCGTCGACCCGAGCGCTCGCCGCTTCGAGTCGATCGAGTACCTGGACGTGTTGCGCGAGGGATATCAGGTCATGGATGCCACGGCCATCTCGCTGAGCATGGAGAACAAGCTCCCCATCATCGTGTTCGACTTCCGCCGAGAGGGGAACATCCGACGGGCCCTGTCCGGCGAGCCCATCGGGACCCTGGTCCACGGGGGGGCGTCATGACGGTCCAGGCCTCCCTGAGCGAGGCCGGGGGCAAGATGGAGAAGGCGATCTCCGTGCTCAAGGAGGAGCTGGGGTCCATCCGGACGGGTAGGGCGACGCCAGCCCTACTTTCGCGGATCGTCGTGGACTATTACGGTACTCAAGTGCCGATCCAGCAGCTGGCCTCGTTCTCGGTGCCGGAGCCCAGGACGCTCCTCATTCAGCCCTACGACAAGAACGCCATCGCCTCCATGGAGAAGGCGATCATGTCGAGCGACGTGGGCATCACACCGTCGAGCGATGGCAACGTGATCCGTCTCTCGTTCCCGCCGCTCACCGAGGAGCGGCGCAAGGAGTTGGTCAAGGTGGTGCATCAGCGGGGCGAGGAGGCTCGGGTGGCGGTGCGGAACGTGCGACGCCATTCGAAGGAGGAACTGGAGCGGCTCCAGCGCGCTGCCACCATCTCCGAGGACGACCTGACTCGGTCCGAGAAGGAGTTGCAGAAGCTGACCGACCACCACGTGGCGGAGATCGACGAGATCGTGGTGCACAAAGAGCGGGAGCTCAAGGAGATCTAGTGCCCGAAGGCGACAAGAAGGACGACCTGTTCGAAGACCTCGACAAGTTCTTCGCGCCCATCCAGGACGTCGACTGGCCGGAGAACCCATCCGCGGCGCCTCCCGGCGAGCAGGCCCCACCCGACACCGATACCGGGGTGATCGACGAGCCCGACGATTCCTCGACGGCCGGGTCGATCCCCGGGGAGGAGGACCCGTTCGAGGGGTCGTCACCCTCGGAGGCGGGGTCGGAGGAGTCCGTATGGGGGGAGGAGGAGGCAGCCGAGATCTCCGAGGAAACGTTCGGTCGCGCGCCCTCCGCGTATGTCGACCTGCCCGGCCCCTCCGAGGAAGGAGAAGAGGAACCGGAGATCGAATCCCCCCTCCGGGAGGCTTCGGCCGAGGACGAGGAGCCGAGCCCCGAGGCGGTGGAGGCGGCCGCCGAGCACTTCGCCAGGTCGGTGCGCGATGAGGCCGACCTGGATCTCGAGGACGAGACCTCGCTCCCGGAGCTGTTGGGCGGGGGCGAGGAAGACATCGCCGCGGAGCCGGAAGAGCCCGTCAGGGGCGGCCGGGCCTCGGGCAGGTCAGGCTCCGGCTCCGAAGGGCTGGGCGGGCCGAGCTGGCAAGAGCCCACCACCATGGAGGTCGGGCTGGAGCACGAGGCCCGCCGGACCGGGCGGGACGTCCCGGCCGCGTTCATCACCGGATTGGCCCTGGCCGGGTTGGCCCTGGGCAGCTTGGCGGTGGGCAAGTGGGCGTTCGCTCTAACGGCCGGGGCCATCGTCCTGTGGGCCCAGGGTGAGCTGTACCTCGCGTTCCAGCGGCATCACCTCCAGCCTGCAACGGCTCTCGGCCTGGTCTCAGGAGGCCTCGTGCTCGGGGCGGCGTACTTCCGGGGCGAGGCGGCCATGTTGTCGATGTTCGTCCTGTCCGTGTTGGCCGCCTTCCTCTGGTACATGGCGGCGCCGGTATCGCACCGGCGAGGCACGGCGACGAACATCGGCGTCACGGTCCTCGGTGTCGCGTACGTGCCCCTCATGGCCGGTTTCGCTCTGGCCATGCTCGAGTTCACCGATGGCCGGGCCTTGGTCCTGTCGGTGATCGGACTGACGTTCGTGTACGACACGGCCGCGTTCATCGTGGGATCCTGGTGGGGGAACCGGCCGCTGGCTCCGACGATCAGCCCCAAGAAGTCACTGGAGGGTGCTATCGGGGCGACGCTCGTAGTTATCGCGGTCTCCGTGGGGGCCGTGGCTCCGGCGGTGACGTCGCTGAGTACGGTGGGCAGATCCGTGGCCCTGGCCGTGGTGGTGGCCGTCCTCGCGCCCCTGGGGGACCTGGCGGAATCGCTGATCAAGCGGGACCTTGGGGTGAAGGACATGGGCAGCGTCCTCCCGGGCCACGGCGGAGTGCTCGATCGGATCGACTCCGTGCTGTTCGTGGTCCCAGCCGCCTTCCTGTTCCTACGCCTGATCCTCCCGTAACCCTCCGCTGCCACGGATTGTCCGCCGCCCGGGGTACCCTTAGATGGTGATGCGATCTCTGACCATCCTCGGATCGACCGGATCCGTGGGGACCCAGGCCCTGGACGTGGTCCGGCGAAATCCCGATCGGTTCAAGGTCGTCGGGCTGGCCGCCCTGACCAACCACGAGCTGCTCGTGGGCCAGATCCGCGAGTTCCTGCCCCCGTACGTGGCCATCGCGGACCCCGAGGCCGCCGGGGAGCTGCGCGAGATGCTGGGCAAGAACATCCGGGGGGTCGACATCATCGACGGACCGGACGCCGCAGAGCGCCTGTCTCGTGACGTCGAGGCGGACATGGTTCTGAACGCGCTTGTAGGCTCGGCCGGCCTGCCCTCCACGCTGGCGGCCCTGCAGAGTGGGAAGACGCTCGCGCTTGCCAACAAGGAAAGCCTGGTCATCGGGGGCGAGCTGGTGATGGACCTGATCAAGGCGGAGCCCGAACGGCTCGTGCCGGTCGACTCGGAGCACGCTGCCATGGCCCAGCTCCTTCGAGGCGAGCGCAAGGAGGACGTGAAGAGTGTGATCCTGACCGGCTCGGGTGGCCCGTTCCGGGGCTGGACCCGCAACGACCTGGCCCGGGCGTCGGTGAAGGAGGCCCTGGCCCACCCGGTGTGGCAGATGGGTCCGAAGATCACCGTCGACTCCGCGACCCTGATGAACAAGGGCATGGAGGTCATCGAGGCCCACTACCTGTTCGGCATCGACTACTCGCAGATCCACGTGATCCTCCACCCCGAGGGGGTCGTCCACGCGCTGATCGAGTTCCGCGACGGCACGATGCTTTCCCATCTGGCTTCGCCGGACATGCGGCTGCCCATCCAGCTCGCGCTGGCCTGGCCGGAGCGCCTGCCGACCGGCATCGCTCCAGTGCCTCTCGCCGACAAGCGGCTCACGTTCGAGCCGGTCGACCGCGAGGCTTTCCCCGCGGTCGACCTGGCCTACCGGGTTGGTCAGCTCGGCCTGACGTTCCCCGCGGTCATGAGCGCGGCCAACGAGGTCGCGGTCATCGCCTTCCTGGAGGGCAAGATCCCCCTCACGCGGATCGTCGAGATCGTCCAGGGTGTCGTGGACGAGCACGAGGCGCCCGCGTCGGTGGTCTCGGTGGTCAACCTCGAGCGGGCCGACTCCTGGGCCCGACGGCGTGCCGCGGAGATCATCGAGGCCCGCTGACCGAGGGCTGGATGGCAGGTACCGTCGCCCAGGTCGCGTTCTTCGTCGCCCTCGTCGTCGTGATCGTGATCCACGAGGCCGCCCACTTCGGCGTGGCCAAGTGGTTCGGGATCAAGGTCGGCACGGCGAGACCGAGTACGGGATCAAGGCCATCCCGGCCGGCGGCTACGTGAAGATCGCGGGCATGAACCCGTACCAGGAAACGCCGGAGGAAGAGCTCCCGAGAACGTTCGGGGCCAAGCCGATCTGGCAGCGCGCCTTGGTGATTGCGGCCGGGCCCGCAACGCACTTCGTGCTGGCCTTCGTGTGCTTCGCACTCTGGCTGGGAATCGTGGGGGAGGTCACGCCCATCGATCCGGTCGTCGATCAGATCTCCACCACTCTCGATGGAACGCCATCACCTGCCGCTCAAGCCCGACTCCAGGCGGGTGATCGCATCGTCGGGGTCGATGGCATCGATCACCCGACCAGCCTCCAGCTGATCCGATACACCCGGTCCCATGTTGGGATGCCCATCACGCTGACGATACTGCGCGATGGACGGGAGTTCACCGCCACTCTGACCCCGGTTCTCTCCACCGTTATGGGAGAGCGAGTTGGACGGATCGGTGTGGGGCTGGTCTATGGGCGAGACCGGAAGGACGTCGTCGGGTCGATGGCCGGTGGAGCCGGGTTGGTGGGCTCAACACTCGTGGGCGCGGTGGACAGCATCGGCAGGGTCTTCGGGCCCGAAGGCATCTCCCGCATCGGCCGACTGCTGTTCACCGACGCGGCTCGCAGGCCGAGCGACCCCGTGAGCGTGGTGGGAGCCGGTCGGGTGGCGGGTC
>WNFU01002538.1_pt1 | contig 45475 bp, 42 predicted proteins | sample 5400121 | NCBI WGS metagenome assembly WNFU01 (sample SAMN13153360, study PRJNA577476) | soil metagenome | isolation source: 100 cm soil or saprolite under grassland replicate 1 | place: USA:California | collected 2016-06-15 | reverse complement strand
AAGCAGCAGGATCGTGTCTCCTCCAATTCGGCGAGACGGTGGTGTTGGCCGCGGTGACGGTGTCCGAGAACATCGCGAACCTGCCGTACTTTCCGCTGACCGTCGAATACCGCGAGAAGGCCTACGCCGCCGGCAAGATTCCCGGCGGTTTTTTGAAGCGCGAAGGCCGGCCCTCCGATGAGGAAATCACCTCGGCGCGTGTGATCGACCGCTCCGTGCGGCCGCTCTTCCCTGAAGGCTTCAAGAACGAAGTGCAGGTCTTCGTCTATGTGCTTTCGGCGGATCAGGAAAACGACGCCGACGTGCTCGGCGTGACGGCGGCGTCCGCGGCGCTCTCGATGTCCAAAGTGCCCTGGAACGGCCCAATTGCCGCCGTGCGCGTCGGCCGGGTCGAAGGGGCGTGGATCCTGAACCCCACCTTCCAGCAGCTCGAGTTCTCCGACCTGGACCTCACTGTCTCCGGCTCCCGCGAATCGATCGTCATGGTCGAGGGCGGCGCGCTGGAGCTCACCGAGGCCGAGATCGTGAAGGCGCTCGAGGTGGCGCACAAAGGCATCAAGGAGCTGCTCGACATCAGCGAAGAAGTGGTGGACGCGATGCGGCAGCCCAAGATGGAATGGGTCAAGGCCGAGCCTCCCGCCGACCTCGTCGCGCGGGTCAAGGAATTGGCGGACGATAAAGTCTCGGAAGCGTTGACGCTCGCAGTCAAAGCGGAGCGGACGCAGGCGCTCAGCGCCATCAAGCAGACGATCGTCGAAAAGCTGGCCGAGGAATTCCCCGACAAGCTGCGCGAGATCGTGGCAGTCATCGAGGAAATCGAGTACAAGACGATGCGCGACCGCGTGCTGTCGGCGAGCGAGCGTGTGGACGGGCGCGATCTCGACACCGTCCGGCCGATCACCTGCGAGGTGGGCTGGCTGCCGCGCACGCACGGCTCCGCCCTGTTCACGCGCGGCCAGACCCAGGCGCTGGTATCGGTGACGCTGGGGACGACGCGGGATGAGCAGCGCATCGATTCGATCGACGTGGCGCAAGAGACGACCAAGTCGTTCATGCTGCACTACAACTTCCCGCCGTTTTCGACGGGCGAAGTAAAGCCGATTCGCGGCACGTCACGCCGCGAGGTGGGGCACGGCGCGCTCGCCGAGCGGGCGCTGCAGGCGATCCTGCCGCCCTACGAACAGTTCCCGTATACGCTGCGCATCGTCTCGGATATTCTCGAATCGAACGGGTCGTCGTCGATGGCCACGGTGTGCGGCGGCTCGCTGGCGCTGTTCGATGCCGGCGTGCCCGTCAAGTCCGCCTGTGCCGGCATCGCGATGGGACTGATCACCGCCGGCGACCGCACCGCGATTTTGACCGACATCCTGGGCACCGAGGACCATCTGGGCGATATGGATTTCAAGGTCGCCGGCACGCGCGATGGTGTCACCTCGATTCAGATGGACATCAAAGTCGAGCGGCTCGACTGGAAGGTCATTGCCGAAGCCCTCGAAAAGGCCAAGAAAGCGCGGCTTCACATTCTCGACGTGATGCAACAGACGATGGCACAGCCGCGCTCGCAGCTCTCCAAGTATGCGCCCCGCATCCTCACGATCCAGATCCGGCCGGACAAGATCGGGGACGTCATCGGTCCCAAAGGCAAGACGATCCGCGGCATCCAGGAACAAACGGGCGCCGAGATCAACGTGGACGACACGGGATTGGTCACGATCTCCGGCGTGGGCGAAGCCGCCGAGCGGGCACGCGACATGATCTCGGGAATCGTGCAGGAACCCGAGGTGGGCAAAGTGTACGAGGGCGTGGTGAAGAGTACGACGGCCTTCGGCGCCTTCGTCGAGATCATTCCGGGCGTCGAAGGGCTGCTGCACATCTCCGAGCTGCAGCATGGCCGCACCGAAAAGACCGAGGACGTGGTCAAGAAGGGCGACCACCTGAAGGTGAAGCTGCTCGAGGTGGACGAGCGGGGCCGGATGCGGCTGTCCCGGAAAGCGCTCATCGAGAAGAACTAGCGTGTCCGACACGCTAGATACGGTCCTCCTGGACCGGGAAATCCACCGCACCACGGCGCCGAACGGGGTGACGGTGCTGAGCGAGCGGGTCCCCACCGTTCGCTCGGCCGCCGTGGGCGTGTGGGTGCGCACCGCGAGCGCCCACGAGCTGCGCCCCAAGATGGGCGTGTCGCACCTGCTCGAGCACATGGTCTTCAAGGGGACGGAGCGGCGCACGGCGCAGGAGATCGCGCTGTCGCTGGAGTCACGCGGCGGGTCGCTCGACGCGTACACCTCGCGCGACTCCACCGCCTATCACGCCCGCGTGCTCGACACCGACCTGTCGCGCGCCCTCGATGTCATCACCGACATGATCCGCCGCCCCACGCTGCGCGACAGCGATCTCTCGCTCGAGCGCCAGGTGGTGCTGGAGGAGATCAGCACCGTCGCGGACACGCCGGATGATGAAGTCTTCGATCTCATGTACGAGACGATGTGGCCGACCCATCCGTACGGCTTCCAGATCCTCGGCACCAAAGAGACGGTGAGCGCGCTGTCCGCGGCCGATCTCAAGCACCTGCATGGCCGCGCCTACTTTCCCGGCAACTGCATCATTGCCGCGGGCGGCAATCTGACGCACGATGAGCTGCTCCAGGAAGTCGAGCGGCAGGGCTGGTTCGACGGCGGCGGCACGACGTCGCCGCCGCTCGATCCGCCACCCGTGCCGCCGGTGCCTCCGGCGGTGCGGGGCGTGACCAAGGCGTTCGAGAAAGACACCGCGCAAACGCACATCGTCTTCGCGACCGACACGATCCCGTACGCCGACAGCCGCAAGTACGGCATGCTCGTGCTGTCGAACATCTTCGGCGGGGGGATGTCGAGCCGGTTGTTCCAGCGGGTGCGCGAAGAGCTGGGGCTCGCGTATGCGATCTACAGCTTCACGTCGTTCTATCGCGCCGTCGGCATGGCCGGCGTCTACGTCGGCACCCAGCCCGCGCGCGCCGAGAAAGCGGCGGAAGCGATTCACGGCGAGTTCGCGCGCATGGCGAGCGAGGGACTGCGGGGCGAGGCCCTGGAGGACGCGAAACAGCAGACACTGGGGCAGCTGATGCTGTCGCTGGAGAGCCCCACGGCCCGGATGTATCGTTTGGCCAGCACGGCGGTGTACGGCGAGCAGTACCGCAGCCTGGACGAAATGCTGCGCACCGTCGAGGCGCTCACTGCCGATGAGGTAGCGGCGCTGGCGGCGGAGTTCTTCGCACCCGAACGGCAGACGGTGGTCTCACTGGGACCCAATGGAGGCAAATCGTGATCGTCGGCGTCCCAAAGGAGATCAAGACGGCCGAGCACCGCGTGGCGCTGGTGCCGGCGGGAGCGGAGTCGCTCGCCAGTGACGGCCACACGGTCCTGGTGGAGCAGGGGGCCGGCCTCGGCTCGGGATTCGGTGATGAGACCTATCGCGCGGTGGGCGCGGAAATCGCGCCGGCAGCGGAGACCGTGTGGTCCCGGGCCGAGATGATCATGAAGGTGAAGGAGCCGATCGAGCCGGAATGGTCGCGCATCCGCAAAGGCCAGCTGGTCTTCACCTATTTTCACTTCGCTGCCTCCGAAGCACTCACCAAAGCGATTATCAAGTCGGGATGCGTGGCGATCGCCTATGAGACGGTCGAGCTGCCGAGCAAAGAGCTGCCGCTGCTGACGCCGATGAGCGAAGTCGCCGGGCGCATGGCGGTGCAGGAGGGCGCGAAGTACCTCGAGAAGGTGTTCGGCGGGTACGGCATCCTGCTCGGTGGCGTCCCGGGCGTGCTCCCGGCCGAAGTGCTGATTCTCGGCGGCGGGGTCGTCGGGACGAATGCGGCCAAGATGGCCGCCGGGCTCGGCGCCCACGTCACGCTGCTCGACATTTCGCTCGATCGCCTCCGCTACCTCTCTGATGTGCTTCCCGCCAACGTCGACCTGCTCTACTCGAACCGCCACAACATGCTGGACCAGCTTTCCAGGGCCGACGTCGTGATCGGCGCCGTGCTGCTGACCGGCGCCAAGGCGCCGAAGCTCGTCAAGCGCGCCGATCTGAAAGTGATGAAGCAGGGCTCGGTGATCGTGGACGTGGCGGTCGATCAGGGCGGCTGCATCGAGACGACGAAACCGACCACGCACGACCAACCGACGTACGTCGTCGACGGAATCATCCATTACGCCGTGGCGAACATGCCCGGCGGCGTGCCGCGCACGTCGACGCTGGCGCTCACGAACGCGACTTTTCCGTATGCGAAGAAGCTGGCACGGCTGGGGTGGAAAGAAGCCTGCAAGAAGGATCCCAGCCTGTTTCTGGGCCTCAACGTGGTGGAGGGCAAAGTGGTGTATCCGGGAGTCGCCGAGGCGTTCAATTTACCGCTCACGGATCCCAAGTCAGTCGTGTAGCCCTCGCCCCCCGGAACGCGTTTTGGGGTACCGCGATCGTCGAGATCGGGCATGCGATTACTCGAGGCGCTGCGGTTGCGGGTCAAGGACATCAACTTTGCCAGGAACGAGATTACGGTGCGAGGTGGCAAGGGCTCGCGACCGGGTCACGATGCTTCCGGAGCGGCTGAAGGGGCCCTTGCTGCATCATTTGGCCGAGGTGCGCGGGCAGCACAAGACGGTGCAGGAGCTGCTCGGTCATCGGGACGTATCCACCACGATGGTGTACACGCACGTCCTCAACCGGGGCGGCAGGGGCGTGAAGAGTCCCGCCGATATGCTGTAATATTGCGTTTAGACAGACCAGCCTATTTCATTACCCACGAAGGAGACCTTCGGGATAGGCAGGGAGATATGGACTCCGAGACGTTTAAGACAGTTCTGTCGAAGTATCGTTAGGCCGCACGTTCAGTCCAGAACAGGTCGATGACTGATTCAATCGCCGCTGAATCTCCGGCTTCTCCAGTAACGTCGAGACCCATGCCTCTCATTCTTCGGGTTCTGGGCGGCATAGGCGGTACCGTCGTATTCGTCATCGGTCTCGTCATTTCGTTCGGCGCAATTCTCGCATCGCCGTTGGGCGTGTGGCTCGTCCGGCGCTGGACGAGACGAAACGACAGACGGCCGAGTCGGATGGCTATGAGCGCAAGCAGCGAGGACAACAAAACCATGAAGCATGACCGTTACCTCAACATCGGCGTATTGCTTGCTTTGTATTCCTACCCAACGCTTGTCCAAACATTCAAAGAAGAATTTGTCTCGCCCGACCGGAGCTGCCGAATCCTCTACGAGGGAGCCTCCGATCACGGTAACGGGGTCTTTTACGATATAAGCGACGGTAAGAAGAAAATAATTCTGAAGGAATACGTAAGGATCGGACCTCAGATTAACTGGATGTCGAGTTCAATTGCCGAAATCTTTTTCTCAGAAGGATCGCCCGCTTATCATAGCGAGTACTATGATTGCAAAGAGCACCGAACTTCACCCTCTTATTCCCTCAGCATCGCTTTCGAGCCAAGAACAAAGATCATTGCGGTGCTAGAAGACGAAAAGATTATCTTTTATAGACTCTTCCACAACAAAGCGTTCTATCGTGCTAACGCACCGGGTGTTGGCCTGTTGAGCTATTTTGATTGCGAATCTGACACCAAATTTGAAGAATCACGTCTTCTACACATAAAAATGAAGTGCGACGACGGTAACAACGTCGATTTGAAGATAAAGGTGCCTAACTAACGCCTCGACGCGGACGCGCAGGCCTGGTGTTCGTGAGTGCGTTGTCGGGGTTCCCACCTTTCTTTCTCGTGAGCATTGCCGTTCATCATCCTCGGCTTCGCGGGTCGCTTGATCCGGTTCGCGGTGGCCGTCTTCTTCCCTCACTGGCGAATGGCAGCAACGGCGCGCGTAGATTGGGGAATGAATCTTTCTTCAGCGCGCCGCAGCTTAAGCGCATTTCGTTAGGCGGCACATCTTGCAACGATTGATCGCAGCATTCCTCCTCGGAGCAGCGTCCGTCGGTTGTTCGCGGACCGCGTCGATCGTCGTGGAAGCCAACTCGCCAGTCGTTACTGGGAGTGAACTCGGGGAATCCATCGGCCTAGAGACACTCGGTGGCGTTTTCACAGTGCTTCTGCAACAAGGATGCGAACTGCCATGCGAGAAGACAGAGGTCTTTAGTACGGCCGAGGACAATCAGACCGAAATCCAGATCTTCTTGGCAAGAGGAAGTGCCTCGCGGGCGGCGGAGAATCACTCCCTTGGCGCATTCGCGATTCTTGGCCTCCCCCCGCTACCGCGTGGACAGCCTTCAGTGCGAGTCACGATTCGAGCGCGAAACGGCCGCATCACGCTGACGGCACGTGACGACGCTGGGGCTCCGATTCGAATTGAGCACCGTGAGCGTGCCGCCTAACAAGCGCTTGAAGCTGCCGGCGCGCGTAGATTAAGGAATGAATCTTTCTTCAGCGCGCCGCAGCTTAAGCGCGATCCGTTAGGCGGCCATTCGTCCTTTAATGATTGTGCATCGACCGCAGGTTCTTCTGCTCGTCCTGGCGCTTGTAAATGTGCGGAGCGGACAAGCTCAGGCACTGTTACTTCCGGAGCGGGGGGCGATCTTCCCGCTCGACTCAGCCCGCCAACTCATGCACCCCTGCTCTCGAATCGCTGCCCCTCGACCAACCGGGGCCTGGACTCCCGCGCCTCAGGACATTGCGGCTCTCGAGCGAGCGCTTGCGCCCGTGTTGGCGCGTAAGCTGAGAGAAGAGGCGTTCCCGTTCATCGGCGCAGATACAACCAAGATCCCACTCACTCCCGCCGACTACTACCGTCAGTACGTGGGAGTCATCGTACACGGCCGGAGGCTCATTTACATCAACGGTTTCCACTCGATGTTCCTAGGCATGCCGGCACGGGTGGACTCGGCGTTAGGCAGCAAGAAATATCCGGCTGAGTGGGATTGGCGGCGACACCCAGTCTACGTGTGTGATGGGTGGTTATGGATTCTTCGGGGCTGTCTACGACCCAGCTTTGGACCGGATCGAGGCTTTCGGTTTCAACGGCGTTGGATAGCGTTGTTGCTGGCCGCCTAACAAGCGCTTGAAGCTGGCGGCGCGCGTAGATTAAGGAAATGAATCGTTCTTCTTCAGCGCGCCGCAGCTTAAGCGCGATCCGTTAGCTTAAGCGCGATCCGTTAGGCCGCGGTCGGTATCCCACCTGAGCGGAGAATGCCTGATCCAGCTGCGCTGTACATCGCGAACCTGCTCGAGGCTCTCAAGCAGCTCAATCAATGGCTCGCTCTGGGTATTGTGTCGGCAATCTCGGCCGCGGCGCTGGACCGGAGAGGTCGCGGGACGAACCTGGGTGACCGTGTCACGGTGCTCGGGTTCGTGCCGATGGGTAGCGAGGGCGCCCAGCTGTTACTCATTGGCGTTGCCTTTGTCGCCGGTCTTATGGCATCGATTACGGCTGGGAGTGCAGGTGTAGCAGTGACTGCGTTGCAGGGCCATGAGATGGTCCTGAAAGCAGCCTGCACGTTTCCGAGTGTAGCGACAGCGCCGGTGGGATTCCCTGTGTTTGCAACGCTATTGCCGGTGGCTTTCATTGGTTGGGTTATCGGCCGCAAGCTCTTGGCTATACGCGAGCCTGGCATTCTCATGATGCTCATTCTCTTCGCTGCTCCATACATTCTGACGGGAATTGCACTGGTCAGGTTGCCGTGTCGTGCCGCCTGAGGATGAGTGGCCCGCGGTCTAACAAGCGCTTGAAGCTGGCGGCGCACGTAAATCAAGGAATGAATCTTTCTTCAGCGCGCCGCAGCTTAAGCGCGATCCGTTAGGCCGCTCCTATGGCACATCCGGATCTCGACAATCTGCTGAACCGTATTCTCCCATTCGCGCAGCAGATGCTCGCGAAACACGGAGGGTTCCACCCCTTCGGCTCGACGATGAAGACGAGTGGGGAGATCACCGCGGAGGCTGCCTCCGATGGCAAGGAACATCCAGCGTCGCAAACGCTCATTGACCTGCTGACTCAAGCCTTTCGTAACGAAGCGCTAGCAGGCCAAATCCGCGCCGCCGGTATTTGCTACGACGTTCGCACGATTGCCCCGGGCCGCACCGAGAAGACCGATGCTATATGTGTTGGCCTGGAGCACAACACGGGACAGTGTGTCAGCGTGTTTCTGCCGTACAAGAAGGGCTGGTTTGGTAAGATCCAGTATGGTCAATTGTTCGCGTCCGCCCGTGATCCACAGATCTTTGTCGGGAGCGGAGCGGCCTAACCAGCGCTTGAAGCTGGCGGCGCGCGTAGATTCGCGCGTAGATTAGGGAATGACTCCTTCACTAGCGCGCCGCAGCGTACGCGCGATCCGTTAGCCTGCTATGGAACCGCTACCCGAATTTCGAGTCACTCTCACGCGCATGAAGAAAGGTGAAACCGCCTATCCGATTGGCGACGAGATACCGGATTACGAATACCACGGCAGAAGGACCAAGTTAGGCGGTGGGCCTGACTGGGTTCAGAACGACCGCGTCCCAGTATGCGAAGGTTGTAAGAAAAAGATGACGTTCGTTGCGCAGATAGATTCGGTGGAGCATCAGTGGGAAACTAATCCTCACAGCGTTCCCGCTAGCTCAAAAGACCAGAAGTGGATGTTCGGTGATGTGGGTATGATTTACGTTTTCTTTTGTTTGGATTGGCTTGAAACGAAGAGTGTGTTCCAATGCGGATAGACGCAGACTAACCATGGAGTTGACCCCGTTTCGTGGACACTATCCCCTGGGGATGGAAGGAGTCCACGTCCGGACGAACTTGCGCAGCCACCACGGTAACTGGAGATGCGCGAGCAGCGCGGCGAGATCCTCACTCAGGCACTTGGCCGCCGCAGGGAATTCCTTTCCGTAGCGGTCGAGGAAGGCCTGGGCGGCGTGCGCGCCCGCCTCCGGCGTCGCGGCAACCCGGATCCCAACGAGCGCGCGCTTCACCTCCAGCCACCGCTCGGCGGGATCTTCGCCTCAACGTTGCGCACCTTGTGCACCCAACAGCGCATTGCGCTTGCCGCGCCCCGCCCCGCGGGCGCAGCGGTCCCGACCGATGAAGGAGCGCGAGTTGGTAGGACAGCGACCACCGCTCCAGCCGGTGTCTCTCCGCTACGCTTCACCGTTTCTCGCATTGTCGGTGGCCTACTGGGCGCGCGAGCGATCGGCGTCACGCTCGCGCTCGCTCTCTTCGGGCACGAGCACAACATCGCCCAACGCTTCGCGATAGCGCTGGCAGGCCTGGCCTCCGGGTCGTGGCTTCTCACCGTCGCGCTAAGGGCCGGCGATGGCGATGCGACTTTCTAGGGCGGCCGCCTAACTAGCGCTTGAAGCTGCCGGCGCCCGGTCTTGGCAGAATTCCGTTTGTGCCCCAACGTACATCATGCTCGTTTGTGAATGTCACCGCGCCCGCCGGGTGGGACGCCGCAGCTTAAGCGCGCCCCGTTAGGCCGCACCGGGGCAGACACGTGCCGCGACTCCTTTATGCGCTTGTGAGCTCGGCCCTAGCCACCCTCGGCGTAGTCCACATGGCAGCCACAACGCGCTACTATGACCACCATACGGCCTCCGAGGCCCTCTGGTTCTTCGGCGGTGGCCTGCTGATGGCGCTGGCCGCAGCCCTCAACTTCCTCAACCGCGCCTATGGTCACGTGGCGCCAGGCCTCAGGTGGGTCTGCCTCGGCGCCAACGTCGCGATCACAGGCTTTGTAGTCACGTCCGGGGTGGTCGGCCACGCCGCAGCGGGGCAATGGGCCATCGTGCTCGGGATTCTCGTGCCGCTCCTCGTACTGTCGCTGTCCAAACGCGTGTTGCGCGCGCCCACTGGTGCCGGTGCGGCCTAACAAGCGCTTGAGGCTGACGGCGCCCGTCGTTTGTGGTAAAAGTGGGTTTGTGAACGTTCTAGCTCGGCGCCGCAGCGTAGGCACGTCCCGTTAGGGGCTTTCGTGGTTGAATCGAGGAAATGAACGAGCAGATTGCATACCGGAAGGCGGTCATTGAAGGCGCTCCCGACATTGAGCCATGGCGGCAATGGTTCAGCCGCAACTCCGGCGAATTGTCGAGGATGCTCAGCCGGAGCGAATGGCTCCGCCTGAAACTGTGCCGGATCAAAGCCATCCCTGAGATTCTGGGGAGGTTCTCGGTCGCCTTCAGGCAGTCTGACAGGTACGCGTGGCTGGGCGGGGTCGAGGGGCTGTGCCGGTATTGCGGGGGCGAAGTCATAAGCACCGGGAGAGGTGGCTCGTATTGCCCGAACGGGTGTTACCAACTGATGGTTTAGCCGCAGTCACGATAATCTGCGCCGCGTCTAACAACGGCATGCAGCAGACGCGCACCTCAACGATTCTCTTACCTTCGGCGGTTCGTGTGCGCCGCTGATGCCTGGCGTTAGCTCGCTAAACTCGGTGAAATGAATGGAAAGAGAGTTGTACCAAAGAACTGCCAGAGCCGTCGTATGCTAATTAAATATTGGCTGATCGCCGCACTCGTGATTTCCGCGCAGGGTCTGTATACCGATGAGCCGCCCGTGTCGCGCGGCCCGGTAACTCACATCGTGCTTCGTACGGATTATCTGGAGAATGGCGAGCGGCAAAGTCCGTTCGACGAGATCAACGTTCGTAAAAACCGAGGTGCGTGCGAATTGTTGTACGTCAGCGGGCGAAAATACACCAAACAAGCTTTGTTCAGCAGACAAGCGATATTGACGACGAAGGAATGCGCGTCCGTCTGGGCCTTAATCGAACCTGAAGCCATCGCGTCGTTTAAGTCCTCCTATCATAGCGAGCCGTCAAAGCGACGGCGCACTTATCAATTGGTCTTGTTCTCAGATGACGTGCACCGAGAAACCGGCGGTCGCTCATCCTTAAGGATTTACTGGGACACCACCGTCAACGAGAAGGAATTTTTGAAGATTCGGCCGCTTGTGGAGAAGTTGCAATCTTTCAAAAAGCGGTTGCAGCGCTGAGCCCGTCGCCGGGATTCACGTGGAAAGCCTGACAATGGCGCCGCCCGAGGGGACAGGATCGGATCAAGGGTCAAGGGATGTCGTTACAGATCACGACACGCGAAAACGCGGACGCCGTTGCGACACGAATTGAGCAAGCTGGTGGCGTCCTCGAATCGGAGCCGACCGATACACCCCGGGAGCGCGGATAATTCGGTTGCGCGATCCAGACGGCTTCCGACTGACGATCTCCTCGCATCCCGCCTAAACACGCGCCTGAAGCTGCCGCCGCGCGTGGAATTTCCTCCTCAGCTCATCTGCAGCAGGCTCGCCTGCGACCACATCCACGGCATACTGATCAGCGCGATCGCGTTCCAGGCCAGGAGGAAGAAGCGCATCTCGCGGTTACTGTAGGGCCGGCTGCGCCACAGCATGGTCGCATCGACGATGAACCACGCCGCGCTCAGCAGCAGGAAGCCAGCCAGCCCCTGCGCCCCCAGGAAGCGCACGACGAGTCCCGCCTCCAGCAGCATGAGAGCCGCCATCAACAGTTTGGCTGGGACCCGGCCGATCACGGTGGCCGTGGTACACCGCCCCGCCGCGCGGTCGGGTTCCAAATCCATCACTTCGCCGAACATGTGCGAATGCATGGCGAACAGCGCGCCGAACAGCAGCGTCGCCCAGGGGAGCAGCGGGACGTCATTCATCCAACTGCTCAGCAGAAACACGAACAGATACCCGGCCTGGTTCAGGATCTCGAGCGGCGGGCGCGCCTTGAAGCCGTAGCGCGGCCAGTTATAGAGCCCCGCGGCCGCAATCATGCCGGCGAAGCACAGCAGGATCTTTGCACCGGCGAGAACACTGCACGCCGCGCGCGCCAAACAGAAATGTGCCTTTGCGGGGATTGAGGCGATCGGCCTCGTAGTCCACGATGTCGTTCCAGCCGTAGAGCAGCAGGCCCATGGGGAAGGTGACGTACAGCGCGCCCAGCCAGAAAGCGACGGAGTGAAAAACGTCTCGTTGTGAGAGCGGCAGCATGTAAAACGCCACGGCCGTGAGCCACAGGCCGGGACGCGACGCTTGCAGAAGGAAAACCGGTTCAGAGCGCAGCGAGAGACGTTAGCTTAGGGCCTCATGCTCGACAAGGAGGATTCGATGCCACCGCGTCTACGGGTCTTCTATTCCGTTCTCACCGCCGCGCTGCTCTTCATTCCCGTTGTTGCTCTTTACAGCGAGCTATCCAAACGCTCTGACATCTGGTGGACGCCGCCGAGCATGGCCCTTTCACTTGCTGACAGCAAGGACCGTGTGGAGGTCTACGCGCGGGGCCAGGCGCTCGGGACCCTGCTTGACCGAAAACAACTCTCGATCAGCGATGGCACGGGGTCGCGCCTGCTCAGTGCCCAGGACATCGGGCTTCGATTGAATAACTGGGACCGAGTCCGCGCAGAGCGGCTGCCGCTGCTCCTGTTTTACGCCGCTGCCTGTGGTGTTGGAGCAGCGCTGTTGCTGGTGATTGCTACCGGTCGACTTGCGTATCGAGGCGAACAGCGGGTGCTCTGAACTGGTGGTGTGCGTACTACGCGAAGGCGATATGGTTTCCGCCTCCTTGACACAAGTTGGCTGGACGGTATTTCCATTTGAAACATCGCCGAAACCACAACCCGGCGGCCCTCGCCTCCCTCTGCGACGCTAGTCCAGACGCCCCGAGAGATTCCCAAGACCGCCGAGCTGCCGGAGAGGGGGAACCATGCGCGTTGCTTTGCTCGCCGTCTTGTCACTCGTGGGGTCTCCAGGCTTCATCCACGCTCAGAATGGCCCGCGCCCGGAGATCGACCGCGCGCTCTTTATGGTTGCGACCAAGGGCCACGATGGGACATGGAGTGTGCGGGAGACGGACCGCGTCCCACTAAGACCCAGAGAATCCTGTTACGGATGGCGTCTTCACTTCTCCAACAACACAGCGGACGAAGTGGCGTGGCGCACGGAGTTCGCCCTTCCTGGAGGGCTAGGTAAGGAACCCACCCTTCTGCGCACGACCAAGCGTGAAGAACCGCTCGGTGGCTGGATTGGCGGCACGTGGTGCGTCACCGCGGGAGATCCCGTGGGAGAGCACGTGGTCAGGGTGTACGTCGGTGACAGCCTCGGGCGAACGTTCCCATTCGTTGTTGTGGTCCCGGCAGACATCGGCGTCGAACAGCCAGCGAATGGCGCGGAAGCGCCCGTAGATCCCCTCAGCATGCTGGGAGACTTCACGGCGCTACGCGATGCCCTTGAGTCCGAGTTCCACGCCTCCTATCCCAAACCACCCAGCGGTCTCGATACCGATCCAACGACGTCCTCTGTGTTGCTGGTCGATATCGATCTCAATGGTGCGCTCGGCGGACTGGACGGTGCCGCGCTGGTCAGGCGAGGCGGCGGGCTGATCCGCGCCGCCGCGCTGAAGGGCGGTGTGGTCATGTTCCACGCCCTCGAGCCCGGCATCTACTCGCTGCGGTTCGTCAGGGTCGAGAACTACAACCCGAACGAACTGTTCGTTGCAGAGAGACCACCGTATCTCGAGATCAACGTGACCGTAGCGAACGGCATCTCGTACCTGGGCACGATCGTGGTGAGCAGGAAAGCCAAGCTGACTGGTTTCAAACCCCCAGAGGTTCAGGTGACGTACGATCGCGGGCGGGAGCTCCAGGCGTGGCGGGCATTCAAACAGAAGTACGGCACCAGCGCGTGGGCCGCACTTGCCGACCAGCGGATTGCGGCGCTTGGGTCGCCGTAGAAACCAATCTTCGCCCACCTGGAGGGAGGCGTAACCATGTCACGTCGACACTCCGCAGGACGTGTCGCACTCTGTACCGTTCTCGCCATCACGATCGCGCCGCATGTGGCTCAGTCGTTCGGCAGGCGTCGGTCACGAGGACGATCTCAAGCAGCCCTTTGTCCGGGCCGATCTCACGCGGGCCAAATAGAATGCGCTACCTTCGAGCGCTCGCGGTCATCGTCGCCGCCGCGCTCATCGTGTCGGGCATCGCGCCCTACGATCGCACGACGTGGTGGCTCGAGATCTTCCCGATCCTGATCGCCGGCCCGGTGCTCGTGCTCACGGCGCGCCATTTTCCCCTGACGCGACTGACGAACACGTTGCTCGCCTTTCATGCGCTTATCCTCATCGTCGGTGGCCACTACACCTATGCCCGCGTGCCCCTCGGCTTCTGGGCGCAAAACGCCTTCGGGTTGGCGCGCAACGATTACGACCGCCTCGGCCACTTCGTCCAGGGCTTCGTGCCGGCCATCCTGATCCGCGAGATCCTGCTACTCACGTCGCCGCTGCGGCCCGGGCGCTGGCTGTTCGTCCTCGTGACGGCGACGTGCTTGGCGTTCAGCGCGTGCTACGAGTTCTTCGAGTGGTGGTCCGCGCTCGCCGGCGGTCATGCGGCGGACGCCTTCCTCGGTACGCAAGGCGACGTGTGGGACACGCAGTGGGATATGTTCTGCGCTCTTCTCGGTGCGATCTCGGCACAGCTGCTGCTTGCTCGCATGCACGACCGCAGCCTGACCAAGCTGCTCGATACTGCGTCGAGAAGGGCACCGTGAGTTCCTCGACGGGTATGATTGAGCCTCTTCCGGAGGTCAGATGCGTCGCATCTTGATTGTGCTTCCCAGCGCTGCCTTCCTCGCGGCATGCGGTGTCGGGCCGGGCCTGGGAATCCGCGCAAACGGACATCCGAACAGGACGGTGACTGCGTCACTCGGGCAAACGGTGGAGCTCTCGTTCCAATCGATCGGACCCGGCGAGTACGACACACCGCCCACGATTACGGGCACGTCGATTCGATTTGTGCGGATGGTTCCGCCCGATTCCTATGTCCCGGCGGGCGTAACGCAGATCTATCGATTCAAGGCGGTATCAACAGGGCGATCGATCATCACCCTAAACCATTCGGGTAACAATTCGGCCGTGAGCGACACGATCGACGTGCGCTAGCCAGACATGAGCCCCTCGGCAGGGAAAGCAGCGGTGACACGCACCGTCGGCGGGCACGAGGTCACGATCTCGAACCCGGGCAAAGTGCTGTTTCCCAAACCGAAATACACCAAGCTCGATCTCGCGAACTATTACCTCGCGGTCGCCGAGGGCGCGCTGCGCGGCGCGGGCGGGCGGCCCAACATGCTGGTCCGGTTTCCCAATGGGATCGGCGCGCCATCCTTCTATCAGAAGCGGGCGCCCGAAAGTCGTCCCCCCTGGGTCGAGGTAGTGACACTGCGATTTCCGTCAGGCCGCACCGCCGACGAGGTGGTACCGCGGGATGCGGCTGCGCTCGTGTGGCTTGCGAATCTCGCCTGCCTGGAGCTGCACCCGCATCCCGTGCGCGCCGAGGACCTCGACCATCCCGATGAGCTGCGCGTGGATCTCGACCCCGTACCCGGCATCAAATGGCCGCAGGTTCGCCAGGTGGCGCAGATCGCTCGCGAGGTACTCGAGGAGGTCGGTCTGACCGGCTGGCCCAAGACATCGGGGTCACGCGGCATGCATCTGTTCGTGCGCATCGAACCGCGCTGCGTGTTTGATGAAGTGCGGCGCGCCGCGCTCGCGTTGGCGCGGGACGTGGAGCGCCGGGGAAAGGGACTCGCGACCAGCAAATGGTGGAAGGAGGAGCGGCAGGGCGTGTTCGTCGACTACAACCAGAACGCCAAGGATCGGACCGTTGCGTCGGCCTACTCGGTGCGGCCCGTGCCCGACGGCCGGGTGTCCGCGCCGCTGTCGTGGGACGAGGTGGATGCCGCAGATCCCGCAGACTTCACGCTGGGGACGATGCCAACGCGATTTGCGCAGATAGGCGACCGGCATGTGGGGATGGACAACAGCGCGGGCTCATTGGACAAGCTGCTGGAGCTTTCAGCGCGCCAAGAGAAGGACGGGATGGGCGATGCGCCGTGGCCGCCGCACTATCGCAAGCAACCCGGTGAGCCGCCGCGGGTGCAGCCGTCCAAGGCTCGGCGCGTCCCGAAGTTTCCGCTGATCGAAGTCAGTCGCGGAAAGGACAAAAAGGAGGCGCTGGCGGGGCTCACGAAATGGAAAAAACGGCATCCCAACGTTGCCAAACTGCTCGAGCCCGCCGACGTGCTGGTCGATCAGATGCGCGGGCGTTCTTCGGCATGGTACCGCATCAGGCTCAACTTGCAGCACGTTCCGGAGGGTCTCAGGCCCCGAACACCTTCTCCAACTCGTAAGCGGGCGTAACCTCCAACTGATCGTAGCGACAGTCGCGCGGCTTCTTGTCGGGGCGCCAGCGCTGGAATACCGTCGCGTGTCGGAAGCGGTCGCCCTCCATGTGATCGTATTTCACTTCGCACACGCGCTCAATCCGTAGTGGCTCCCACGACAGATCCTTGCCGGCACTCCACCGGCTCTGCCCGCCCGGCATCCGGCTCGATTCGGCTTGGGCGCCTGCCCATTCACGCCACGGATGCTTGTCGAGCGCATTCTTCCTGAGCGGCGCGAACTCTTTCACGAGCTGCTTGCGCATCGCCATCGTGAATGCCGAGGTGACGCCGACGTGCTGGAGCGTGCGCGCGTCGTCGTACAGCCCAAGGAGGAGGGAGCCGACGGCACCCTTGCCGCTCTTGTGCCAGCGGAATCCGGCGACCACGCAATCGGCGGTGCGCGCGTGCTTGATCTTGAACATCGCGCGCTTGCCAGGCTGATACGGCGCGGTGGCAGGCTTCGCGACCACGCCGTCGAGTCCCGCGCCTTCGAAGCGCTTCAGCCAATCGACCGCGACGGCGCGATCGCGCGTCATCGGCGTGAGGTAGAGGGGTTTGCGAATCTTCTTGAAAAGCTGCTCGAGCTTCGCGCGACGGTCCGCCTGCGGCTCGCTCAGCAGACTCCTTCCATCCACCGCCAGGAGATCGAACGCCACGAACGCGGTTGGCATCGCCTTCGCGAGCTTCTCGACCCGAGACGCCGCCGGATGCAGCCGCATCTGCAGACCGCCGAAATCGAGACCCTGGGGGGTGGGCATCACGATCTCGCCGTCCACGACGACGCCGCCCGGCAGCTGCTCGAGCAACACCGCGTGCAGCTCGGGGAAGTAGCGATCGAGGGGCCGCAGCTCTCGGCTCTGGATGAAGACGCCATCGCGGTCGCGAAACACGATCGCCCGAAAGCCGTCCCACTTGGGCTCGAACAGGAAGTCGCCGTCCGGTGGAACCTCCTCGGTGAGCTTCGCGAGCATGGGTTCGATGGGTGGGGTCAGCATGCTGTAAAGTACGCTGGGCACGGATGTGTTTCATTTGTCAACTTGCGCGCGGGTGCTCGTCAGCCCGGTGATTCTGGGTAGTTTATTACGGATGATGAGACGAATCGCCTTGCTCCTGGCGGCCGCCGCCCCGGTGGTGTTGGCCGCCCAGGCCCCCAAGAAGAACTACACCGACGCAGACGTGCACTTCGTAGCCGGCATGATCGGCCATCACGCGCAGGCGATCCAGATGGCGGGGTGGTGCGGGTCGCATGGGGCGAGCGCGCCGCTCCAGGTGTTGTGCGAGCGCATCGTCGTCGCCCAGAACGACGAGATCACGTTCGCGCAGCGCTGGCTCCGCGAGCACGGCGAGTACGTGCCGCCGGCGGATCCGCGCGGCCACATCATGCAGGGGATGGATCACCCGATGCTGATGCCGGGCATGCTGACGCCGGAGCAGATGCAGCAGCTCGACGCGGCGCGCAGCCCCGAGTTCGACCGGCTGTTTCTCACGTTCATGATCCAGCACCATCAGGGCGCGATCACGATGGTGCAGCAGCTGCTCGCGGTTCCCGGTGCGGCGCAGGATGGGCCCATCTTCCGGTTTGCCTCCGACGTGAATGCCGATCAAACGACCGAAATCAATCGCATGACTCTGATGCTGGACGCCCTCAAACGGAGCTCTCAGTGAACTCGCGAATTCTGTGTGTGTTTCCACTCGCTGCGTCCGCCATCGTTGCCTCGACGGGCCGGACACAGTCGAATACACGAGTGGCGTCCGCTGCGCCACGCACGACGGCGCCGGCGCCCGATCCACGCATCGGCCTGCGCGCCGGGTGGTTCAATGCGGGCGAGGCCGGCTGGAACATGCGGCTCGTGTCGAACACGCCGCCCTCGCCCGAGTTCATCAACCGCGGCACGCCTGGCGACTTCCGTTTTATCAATTCGGACCTGACGTTCCGCGGCAATTTCGTCATCCAGGGCAACTTTAACGGCCTGCAGGTGTGGGACATCAGCAACCCCAAGGTGCCGAAGCTGTTCAAGGCGTTCGTCTGTCCCGGGTCGCAGAGCGACGTGTCGGTCTATCGCAACTTCCTCTTCGTCTCCGGTGAAGCGCTGAACGGCCGGACCGATTGCGGCACGCAGGGCGTGTCCGACACGGTGAGCCATGACCGGCTGCGCGGCATCCGGATCTTCGACGGCACCGATCTCTCCAATCCGCGGCACATCACCGACGTCCAGACGTGCCGCGGGTCGCATACCCATACCGTCGTGACGTCACCCAACGACACGGACAACGTCTACATCTACGTGTCGGGCTCGGCGCCCGTGCGCTCGCCGAATGAGCTGGCCGGCTGCTCGGCCGCACAGCCCGATTCGAATCCGAACACCGCGCTGTTTCGGATCGAGGTGATTCAAGTGCCGCTCGCGCACCCCGAGCAGGCGCACATCGTCAGCTCGCCCCGCATCTTCCAGGATTTGACCGAGGCGCCGACCCATGCATCCGCACCACAGGACCTCGCCGAGGCGAAACGCGTGGCGGATTCGGCCCGGGCGGCGGGCGGCTATACCGCGATAATCAAAGGGCAGCGAGATACCGTCGACATCGTCCTCGGGCCGAACTTCGTGCGGTTCCGGCTCGACAGCATCGTCAAGGCACGCGGGGGCACAGGCGCGCCGACCGCCGCCGACACGGCGACATTCCGGGCCAATGTGCAACAGATCGTCGATCTCATCGTCCAGGGGCCGCCGCGCACGGGTCCCCGGCCGGGCCCGACGCAGTGCCACGACATCACCGTGTATCCGGCGATCGGCCTGGCGGGCGGGGCGTGCGGCGGCTACGGGCTGCTGCTCGACATTCGCGACGTCGCGAATCCCGCGCGGATCGGCGCCGTCGCCGATTCGAACTTCTCGTTCTGGCACTCCGCCACGTTCAACAACGACGGCAGCAAGATCCTGTTCACCGACGAGTGGGGTGGCGGCTTGCAGCCGCGCTGCCGCGTGACCGACAAACCCGAGTGGGGTGCGGACGCGGTTTTCACCCTCGCCGCGGGCACCATGACGTTCCAGAGCTACTATAAGCTCCCCGTCGCGCAGACCCCGAACGAGAATTGCGTCGCGCACAACGGCACGCTGATCCCCGTCCCCGGCCGCGACATCATGGCGCAAGGCTGGTATCAGGGCGGCGTTTCGGTGTTCGACTGGACCGATCCGTCGCACCCCCGGGAGATCGCCTACTTCGATCGCGGACCGATGGATTCCACGAAGCTCGTGGGCGCAGGGTCGTGGTCGGCGTACTGGTACAACGGCTACATCATCAGCTCCGAGATCGCGCGCGGGCTCGACATCTTCGAGCTGACGGCGAACACGCTGCTCACGCAGAACGAGATCGACGCGGCGAAGCTGGTGCATTTCGATTACTTGAACGCCCAGGACCAGCAGCAGCTGGTCTGGCCGGCGAGCTTCGTGGTGGCGCGCGCCTACCTGGATCAGTTGGCACGCTCCAACGGACTCCCCCGGCAACGGATCAACGCCACCCGTGACGCGCTGACGCGGGCCGAGCGGGCTTCGGGGCAGGCGCGTCGGGATCAGCTGAGCCAGGTGGCGACTCAGCTCAACGCCGACGTGCAGCGATCGACCGATCAGCCGAAAGTCCGAGCGCTGATCGCGGTCGTGGCCGATCTCGGCAAGTAAGACATTGACTCCGGCGAATGGCGGGGTTCACGTTCCCTCGTGAGCCCCGCTCGTTCGTCCAGGAAGCGCTACAAGGAGTTCGTCGAGGACTATAAACAGCGGCGCCTCGACGCCAAGTCCGAAGACGACGGTACTCCACCGGCGCCTGGCCGCCCGGGCGCTCGCCGCGCCTACCTGCGCGAATACCTGCACTGGCTAAAACCGCATCGGTTCGCGCTCGGCGCTGTTTTTGTGCTCGCCCTGGCGGTCGCCGGTCTGCAGATGATCGAGCCCCTGTTCATCCGGTTCATCGTCGACCACGTCATCCTGAACAAGGGCCTCGACAACACCGTCCGCTTGACCCGACTGAACCTCACCGGCCTCGTGTTCCTCTCGGTGGTCATCCTGTCGCACGTGGGTGGCGGGTTCAAGGACTACCGCCAGCAGCTGCTCAACGTGCGCGTCATGCTGTCGCTGCGGCGCTCCCTGTACGAGCGCCTGCTGCACCTGCCGCTGCCGCGCCTGTGGGAGATGAAGACGGGGGGCATCTTGTCCCGTCTCACCGGGGACGTCGAGACGACCACCGGGTTGCTGCAAATGGCGATCGTGTCGCCCGCCATTTCGGTCCTCCGGCTGGTCATCGCCGTCGTCATCCTGCTCGCCCTCAACTGGCAGCTCGCGTTGACCGCGATGGCGATCATTCCGGGCGTGATGGTGCTGAGCCTCATTTTCGCGCGGCGCATCCGGCCTATTTACCGCTCGGTCCGACGGGATGTGGAGGTTGTCGACGGTCGCGTTGGCGAGACGTTTTCGGGCATCCGGGTGGTGCGGGCGTTCCGCCAGGAAGTTCAGGAGCTGCTCAGCTACATGCTCGGGCGACACACCGTGCTGCGCAAAGAGCTGTTCGCCCACCGGCGGGAGCTGTTGCTGTGGACCTCGTGGGGGCTGCTCGAGGCGGGGATCAGCGTGGTCATCGTGTGGTTCGGCGGCTACCTGAACATCGTCGGCCGGGCGAGCGTCGGCGACATCATGGCGTTTCAGTGGTACATGTTCCTGCTACTCAATCCGGTGTGGAACATCGTCAACTCGTTTTCGGAAATGCAGCGCTCGCTCGCCGCGATGGAGCGTGTGTTCGAAGTGCTGGCGATGGAAGACGACAAACCGGATCGGCCGAATGCCCGGCCGGCCCCGGCGCTGGTGCGCGAGCTGCGCTTCGATGACGTCGCCTTCGAATACCGCGCCGCGCAGCCGGTGGTGCGGGACTTCGACGTGGCCGTGCCGGGCGGCTCGGTGGTCGCGTTGGTGGGGCGGAGCGGGGCGGGGAAGACGACCGTGACCGATCTGGTCGCCCGCTTCCACGATCCGACGCGGGGCCGCATCCTGCTCAATGGCACCGACATCCGCGATCTGCAGCTGCGGAGCTACCGCGACCTGCTCGCGATCGTGCAGCAGGAGGTATTCCTGTTCGATGGGTCCGTGCGCGACAATATCGCGTATGGCCGGCACGATGCGACCGACGCCGAGGTCGAGGACGCGGCGCAGCGGGCCAATGCGCACGAATTCATCGTCCGCCTGCCGCAGGGCTACGAGACGTGGATTGGGGAACGGGGCGTGAAGCTGTCGGGCGGCCAGCAACAGCGGCTCGCCATCGCGCGCGCGATCCTGGCGTCGCCGCAGATCCTCATTCTCGACGAGGCGACCAGCAATCTGGACACCGAAAGCGAGCAGCTCATTCAGGCCTCGATGGCGGATCTGCTCGCCGACCGCACTACCTTTGTGATCGCGCACCGGCTCTCCACGATCCGGCGCGCCGATCTCATTCTGCTCATGGAGAACGGCGCGGTCCTGGAACGGGGCACGCACGAAGATCTCATGCGGGCGCGCGGCACCTACTACGAGATGGTGAAACGGCAGATGGAGTCGCACGCGCGGGACGGCGACGAGGTGTTACGCTAGCGCGAGGTTGTGAAGGTTGTATTCTTTCGTCGGCTAGGAGGAAAGGAGATCCCTTATGGTCCTGTCGCCCGGCACCAAAGCCCCCGATTTCACGCTCAAGAAGAGTCCCGACGCAACGCTCAGCCTCTCCGAGCTGCGCGGACGACCGGTGATTCTCGCGTTCTATCCTGCCGACTGGAGCCCGGTCTGCGGCGATGAGCTCGCGTTGTTCAACGAGGTGCTGCCCGAGTTCCAGCGCTACGGCGCGCAGTTGATCGGCGTTTCCGTCGACGGCGCGTGGTGCCACAAGGCCTACGCCAACGCCCGCAATCTCGACTTCCCGCTGCTGGCGGATTTCGAGCCCAAGGGCGAGGTGTCCCGCAAGTATGGCGCGTATCGCGCCCAGGACGGCTTTTCCGAGCGCGCGCTGTTCGTGTTGGATGGCGATAGCGTGATTCGCTGGAGCCATCTCTCGGACGTCGGCAAGAACCCGGGAGCGGACGGCGTGCTCGCGGCGCTGGAACAGCTGTCGCAGCCCGCGGGGGCGGGGGGGGCGGGGGGGGCGGGGGCGGGACGGAGGTCGTGAGCCGGCGCGGGCTCATTGCTCGCGACGGTGCCGGAGGCTACGATAGACCCCCCCCCCAACCCCACTAATCGGGAGGCTGGATGACCGCGTTGTCCGCCCTGTGGCTGCCGATCCTCGTCTCCGCGGTAGCGGTGTTCGTCGTCAGCTCCATCATTCATATGACGCCGCTGTGGCATAAGTCCGATTATCCCCGCTATCAGAACGAAGATCGCGTGCTGGATGCACTGCGCCCGCTCGGCATGCCGCCCGGTGATTACCTGATGCCGCGTCCCGCGAACCCCGCTGAAATGCGCTCGCCGGAGTTCAAGGCGAAAATGCAGCGCGGTCCCGCGCTGCTCCTGACGGTGATGCCGCCGTGGAGCGGGTCCATGGTCTCGAATTTGTCGCAGTGGTTCGCGTACTGCCTCGTCGTCAGCGTGTTCGCCGGCTACATCGCCGGCGCCGCCCTGCCGCCGGGTGCGACGTTCACGCAGCTGTGCCGCTTTGCGGGGACCACCGCCTTTCTGGGATACTCACTCGCCCTGTGGCAGATGTCGATCTGGTACCGGCGGGCGTGGGCGATGACGCTCAAGGGTACGTTCGACGGCCTGATCTTCGCGCTGGTCACCTGTGCCGTCTTCGGATGGCTCTGGCCGCGCTAGCGCCCGGATGCTGCTCTATGTGCTGATCGCTGCGGGCGCCCTCGTGCTTCTGATCGCAGGGTACGAGATCCGCGCTCGGCTGATCAATCGGGGCGTGGTGCGAGCGCTCGTGCCGCACGTGCTGAAAATGCGGGTGCTGGCGCACCGAATCGTCGGGTACCGGCCCCCACGCGCTGACGAGCCGATTGCGGCCGACGCGCGCCCACTGTTCGATGCAGCCCAGAGTGAGATGAGCGCCGCGGGGTTGCTGGTCTTGGGCGACCTGATGGAGATCCACCCCAACGGTACGCCCTTCGCCCCCGCGCGGTGGTTCATCGATGAAAGCCGCACGATCTGCGGCTGGTTCGGCGTCGTACGCAGCCGCGACACGGGCGTTTTGAATCCCGTGATGATGTTGTTTTCCGAATCGGCATCCGGTGAGTTCTTCATGACGGCGCGCGGCGCCAGTAGTACCGCGCTGGCCAAGCCGCCGACGAATCACCGGCAGTTCTGCGGCTGGGGTGATGGCCTCATGACGATCATCGGCCGCCATCGCGCCATGCTGGTGTCAGCCGCGGCGATGCCGGTGCCACAACCGACGACCCTGGATGCCGGGCCGGCGATCGTCCGTCGCTTGCGCGATAGCACCGCACGCTGGCGCGCCTCCCAGCCTGCGGGGGAGTTGTTGGACGAGGACGTGCGCAACCTGCTGGGCAAGACATATGCAGTGATTGGGCGGCAGGTCATTCGATCGGTGACATCGCTGGAAGCGGCGACATAGCCCCCCCTGTTCCGGTTCTCTGCTATCACCGCATCGGCGGCCCACTCGAGCTCGGCGTCACGCGCGTGGGCCGCTCGGTCTTTGCGCGGCAAATGAATGCGTTGGCACGAGCAGGATGGCGGACGGTGACGCTTGCGGATTTCACCGCACCACGCACCACGCACGACGCACCACGCACGTTTTTATTGACCTTCGACGACGGCTACGCATCGCTTGCCGAGTATGCGTATCCGATCCTCGGCGACCTCGGCTTCACCGCCACGACGTTTTTGATCACCGACTACGTCGGCAAGATGAATACCTGGGACGTCCGCTACACCTGGAAGCGACTGGGACATTTGAGCTGGGCGGACGTGGAGCACTGGCGGGCCCGCGGGTTTGAGTTTGGCTCCCACGGCGCGACACATCGGCGCCTCACCTGGCTCGATGACCCGGCAGTCGAGGCGGAGCTGCATGGTTCGCGCACCGTGCTGATGGCGCGACTGGGTCCGGAAGCAGGGCACGCGATCGTATACCCCTTTGGCGCCCTCGACGACCGTGTCGTCCGTCATACGCGGCAGGCGGGCTATGCGCTTGGCTTCGGTGGAGTGAAGGGAAACGGCGATCCGTTGCAGCTACCACGAGTCCCGGTGTATTGCTGGGACCTGGGCGATGTCCCGTTCGGTCTGCGAGACGATGTCCTCGGCGCGCTTGGGAAAATGGTTGCACACGCGGCGAATCGGTGTGCGGTGGGAACGTCTTTGATGCAGGTCATCGGTCGTCGGTCATCGGTTGTTACTAGTCCGACGACCGATAACCGATGACCGATTACATAAAAAACCGCGCCGCCACCGGAATCAGCTGCGGATGCTTGAGCAGCGCGTGCGTGAAGACTCTTCCGATCGTGCGCTTGCCCGCCGGAATCGTGTTCACCGTACGCGCCAATTTATTGAAGGCGTCGTCATCCACGCTCTCCAACGCCTGCTTGATCCGGTAGTACTTGAGGTGGTCCTCGCCCAGTAATGCCATCCATGCCTGATGGTAGCGGGCCAGCCGCCGGTGGCTCGTGTCGCCTTCACGAATCGCGGCCGCTGCGGTGCATCCCGCCAGGCGCCCTGCCTTCATCGCGTTGGTGATGCCGCCCCCGGAGAGCGGATTGATCATGTGCGCGGCGTCCCCCGCGATCATCACGCCGTCCGCGTACGTCTTCTTGATCGTCGTATGCACGATGACACCGCCGACCGTGTAGCCGGTGCGGGCGCCGTTGGGGAAACGTCGGGCGATCCACGCGTCGAGGTAGTCGCGCGCATTGCGGCCATGGGTCTTCAACGCGACGAGCCCCAGACCGACGTTTGCCACGCCGACGGCCTTGGGGAAAATCCAGGCATATCCCCCGGGCGCAATCGCATTGCTGAACTGCAGGTAAATCGCGTCGGGATTGAAATCGATTCCTTGGAGCACGTACTGTGCGCATGATTCCATATCGCGCGCGGGAACCCGGGTTTCGAGCCCCGCCCAGCGACCGACCATCGTTTCGACGCCATCGGCCCCGATGACGATGCGCGCGCGGTAGATCTCGTCCCTCCCGCGCTCCTTCACGCGCACGTGCCAACGTGCATCACCATCGCGCGACATGCCGGTCGCTTCGGCGCCGACGAGCACCTGCGCGCCGGCCGCTGCTGCTTGCGCCGCCAAGTGTGCGTCGAACCGCGTTCGGTCGAGAATCCAGCCGAGACCGCAATCGGCGAGCACGACCTCGGTGTCATCCGGCGCCTGAAAAATGACGTTCGAGATGCGTCGGGATACCCAGTCGGCACCGTCCGGATTGGCGAATTCGCGCAGGCCGGCGTCGCCCACACCCTCGGCGCAGCGCACGGGTGAGCCCACCGCGCGGTCCCGTTCCAATAAGAGGACGTCGAGCTCGGGCGCCGCCTGCTTGGCCTGCCAGGCGGCGACGGCCCCGGCGGGTCCCGCGCCGACGACCAGGACGTCGATATCAGGCATACGCGGCCATGGCGAGCGCGCCAACGGGGCAGGGCGCGATGCATTTCTCGCAGCCGGTGCATGTGGCATCGTCGACCGTCAGGACGTTCTGCTCGAGGTGGATCGCTTCCGGCGGGCAGAGGGGTAAACAGAGGCCGCAGCGGTCGCACACCGCGAGGTCAACGACGGCAATTGTGTCGGGCGTCACGCGACGCATGGGCGAAAGGCTAGCCGGACGTGATAGGGCCGTCAAGCTTCATCCTTGCTTGAGGTTACGCATTTCATTACCTTGAGCCGTTCGCAACAACCCGCCTCACTCTTTCACCGACGATCACGTGCCACCACGCTGGCTGAATTTCAAAATGGGTGCATGGAGCCCGGCGAACGAAATCGCCGTGGACCTTGGCACAGCTAACACTCTCGTCTACGTCCGCGGCGAAGGGATCGTGTTGAACGAACCCTCCGTCGTCGCGATCGAAAAGGCCACCGGCAAGGTCAAGGGCATCGGCCTCGAGGCCAAGCGCATGCTCGGCCGCACGCCCGATGGCGTGCTCGCCGTGCGGCCGCTCAAGGACGGCGTCATCGCCGACTTCGACGTGACCGAGAAGATGCTGCGCTTTTTCCTGAAGACCATCATCGACCGTCATCTCTTCCGCGTCCGTCCCAAGGTGATCGTGTGCGTGCCCAGCGGCATCACCGAAGTGGAGAAGCGGGCGGTGCGCGACTCGGCGCAGTCGGCGGGCGCGAAAGAGGTGTACATGGTCGCCGAGCCGATGGCGGCGGCGATCGGCGTCGGACTTCCGGTCGAGACGCCCACCGGCAACATGGTGATCGACATCGGCGGCGGCACGACGGAGATCGCGGTCATCGCCTTGTCGGGCATCGTGTCCGACACGTCGATCCGCACCGGCGGCGACGAGCTGGATCAGGCGATCGTGCAGTTCATGCGCAAGAACTACAACCTGCTGATCGGCGAGCCCACCGCGGAGCAGATCAAGATCCAGATCGGATCGGCGGCGCCGATCGGCGAAGAGCGCGAGATGGAAGTGAAGGGCCGCGACCTCGTGTCAGGCATCCCGAAGATCGTGCGCGTGCATTCGAGCGAGATCCGCGAGGCCGTGCAGGAGCCGATCCAGCAGATCGTCGACGCGGTGCGGCGCGCGCTGGAAATCACGCCGCCCGAGCTGGCGTCCGACATCGTGGACCGCGGCATCGTCATGACGGGCGGCGGGGCATTGATCCGCGGGCTCGACCTGCTGCTGCAGCAGGAGACCGGGCTGCCGATTCACCTGGACGAGGACCCCATGACCTGCGTGGTGCGGGGGGCGGGGCGGATCCTCGACGCTCCGGAGAAATACCGCAACGTCCTGACTACTTAGCCGCATGGCGATCGGCACGGATCGGTACGCGTCGCGCGCCGACACGCTGCTTTTCATCGCCTGCGTGGGGCTGTCGATTGCTGCCTTGAGCCTACCCGACCAATGGCGTGACCCGCTCGCTCAGGGACTGCGGCAGACCGTGCTCGCGCCGTTCCTGTTCCTGCAGCGCCAAACCGAGCTGCTCGCCGCCGCCCGCTACCGCTACGATGCCGTCGTGGCGCAGCGCGATTCCGTCGCGCTCGCCGCCACGTTCCTGCCCGAGCTGCGCAGCGAAAACACGCGGCTGCGGGGCCTGCTGGGGCTGAGCGCCCGGCTGGGCGGCGGCTACGTCTCCGCGGAAATCCTGCATCAACCCGAGCCCACTAATCCGCTCAGTTTTGTCGTTTCGGCCGGCAGGCGCGAAGGGGTGCGGCCCCTATCGGCCGTCGTCAGTCCGGAGGGTTTGGTGGGATTGGTGGCGAGTGTGGACGAACATTCGAGCGTCGTGCTGAGCTGGGCGCACCCGGAGTTTCGCGCCAGTGCCATCGCGACGGATGGGAGCGTCGTCGGCATTGCGGCGCCCCACGGCGCCGAATGGCCCGGCGTGTGGCTCCTCGAGCTGCAGGGCGTACTGTACCGCCAGCAGGTCCAGGCAGGCACGGTGATCGTCACGTCGGGCCTGGGCGGTGTGTTCCCGCGGGGCATCCCGATCGGCGTCGTGATCGGTCCCGCCGGCGAGGAAAAGGGCTGGGGGCGCACATACCTCGTGCGGCCGGCGATTCATCCGGCCGAGCTGTCGCACGTCATGATTTTGACGTCCTCGCGTCCCGCGGGATCCGATCTGCGTAACGCGTTCACCGTACCGCAGGACAGTGCCCTTCCGGGCGAGGCGCCGCCGCCATGAGACGCAGCGATCGCTACCGCTATCCGTTCATGATGACGCTGCTGGTGCTGCTGCAATTCACGGTGCGCAGCCGGCTCGGAAGTCTGGTGAGCGGTGAGCACGCCGACCAGGTCGCGCCCGACTTCCTGTTGCTCGCGCTGCTCATCTACACGATCCGGGCGGAGCCGGGGAGGAGCGCCGCGGCGGGATTCGTGCTCGGCCTGCTGCGCGACGCGTTGACGCCGGCGAGCTTCGGCGCGGGCGCGCTGGCGCACACGCTGGTCGGGTTCTCCTCATCGTGGGCCAAGGCGGTCTTCTTTGCCGAGCACGTGTTCGTCAAAGGCTGCCTGTTCTTCGCCGGGACGTGGGTCCGCAACTTCATCGTGCTGCTCGTGTCGGGGCGGCTGCAGGGCTCGCAGGTCGCGTGGGAGCTGCTGGTGTGGTCGCCGCTCCAGGGCTTCAGCACGGCGCTGGTGGGCGTCGTCGTATTGTGGTTCTTCCGCGGCTGGCTGTCGCCCCGGCGGCCCGGGGCCGTCGGAGCGTCGGCGTGAACGCGTTCCATCCGCACCTGCTCGATCGCCGCCTGGGCGTGGCGCGCACGGGCGTGTGGATCGTCCTCGGCATCCTCGTGTTGTCGTTCTTCCGCACGCAGATCCTCGGGCACGGCAAGTACCAGCTGCAATCGGAGACGAACCGGCTGCGGCCGATTCCGCTGCCCGCGCCGCGCGGCGTCATCTACGACCGCAACGGGCACGTGCTGGCGGAGAACGTGCCGGGGTATACGGTCTCACTGCTGCCCGGCCCTGAAGCGAATTTGCGCTCGACGCTGGCCCGCATCGCGTCGATCGCGAACATCGACAGCGCCGAAATCGAGCGCGTGTTGCAACGCGCCCGCAAGGCGCCGTATCAGCCGGCGCTGATCCTGGGCGACGCTCCGTTCAGCGTCGTCTCGGCGCTCGAAGAGCGGCGCGTCGCGATCCCCGGACTACTGATTCAGGCGGAGCCCAAGCGGTATTATCCCGACACGGCGGTCGTCGCGCACCTCGTCGGGTACGTCGGCGAGGTCACGGAAGGCGAGCGGGCGACGAAGCGGTTCGCCACCGTGCGACTCGGCGGGCTGGTGGGCAAGTATGGGCTCGAGCGCGAATACGACGACACGCTGCGCGGCTCGGAGGGGGTGCGCTTCGTCGAGGTGAGCGCACGCGGCCAGATGGTGCGCGAGGCGGAGGCGGCGGCGAACCTCGCGCCGGTCCCGGGCACCGACCTGCACACGACGATCGACCTCGATCTGCAGCGCTACGTCTCGCACATCTTTCCCGCGGGCCAGCGCGGCGCGGTGCTCGCGCTGAATCCGAATACCGGCGAAGTCCTGGCGCTGTACAGCGCGCCGGGGTTCGATCCCAACGCCTTCGTGGGCGGCATCTCCGCGCCGTACTGGCGCTCCCTCAACGAGAGCGCGGCGCGCCCGCTGCTCGACCGCGCGATCCAGGCGCGCTACCCACCCGGCTCGACGTGGAAGCTGGCGGTCGCCGCCATGGCGCTGAAGCGGGGCATCGTGGGACCGCGCAGCCACATGCCGATCCCCTGCCGGGGCGGGCTGCAATACGGCAATCGCTTCTTCCGCTGCTGGAATGCGCGCGGCCACGGCGACCTGACGCTGACCGAGGCGATTGCGCAGAGCTGCGACGTCTACTTCTACCAACTCGGCATCAAGCTCACCGTCACCTCGCTGCTCGAGGATGCGAACGAGTGGGGGTTCCGCGGGCGCACCGGCATCGATTTGCCCGATGAAATTCCCTCCGAATTCCCCACCGGTCCCGAGTATTACGACCGCCTGTACGGCGCGCGGCGCTGGACGTCGGCGGTCGCGTTGAACCTCGCGATCGGCCAGGGTGAGAATGCCCAGACGCTCGTGCAGATGGTGCGTCTCTATCAGCAGCTGGCGAGCGACGGCCGGGTGCGGACGCCGTTCCTGGTCAGGCAGGCGCAGACGGCGAGCGGCGACAACGCGTCGCTCGGGCTCAGCCCCGATCAGCTCGCGACGCTGCGCCGCGCCATGATCGCCGTCGTGGAGGAGGGGACGGCGCGCGGCTCTCGCCTGGCCAATATAACCATCGCGGGGAAGACGGGGACGGCGCAAAACCCGCACGGACTCGACCACGGCTGGTTCATCGGCTTCGCCCCCGCCGATAAGCCCGAGATCGTGGTCGGCGCGATCATCGAGTTCTCGCAGCACGGCACCGCCGTGGCGCCGCTCGTGTCGCGGATGATCGCACACTACCTCGGCATCGACGAGCAGCGGGCATCCACACTGCGCGTGACCGTGCCGAACGACTCCGCGCCGGCCCCCTTCCAGATTCCGGTGCTGCCGGACACGCTCCCTTCCACGATCCCGGTCGACAGTGCTATCGCGCGTCCGCCAACTCGATAAGGCGCTCGTCGTTTCGGTCGGGTTGCTGGCGTTGTACGGACTCGCGACCCTGTACTCCGCCGGTCAGACCGACGTCCCGACGTTCGTCGCGACGATCTGGCAGCGGCAACTCGTCTGGCTGGGGCTGAGCCTGGCGGTCGCCGGGCTCACCTTCCGCACGTCGCCGCGCCTGCTGGAGTGGGCCACGCCGTTCGTCTATGCGATCGCGGTGTTCCTGCTCGTGCTCACGCTGTTCATCGGCACCGGCGCCGGGACCGCCGCCGGCAGCAGATCGTGGTTGGCGATCGGCGCGCACCGGTTCGGCCAGCCCGCCGAGCTGGCGAAGCTGGCGGTGATCCTGTTGCTCGCCCGTTGGCTCGCGGCGCTGCGCGAGTCGCCGGCAACGCTGCGGGATCTGATCGTGCCGGGCTTGATCGCGGGCTTGCCCTGCGTGCTGGTGCTCAAGCAGCCGGACCTGGGCAGCGCGATCATCTTCGTCGCGATTCTGTTTGTCATGTTGTTCTGGGCGGGTACGAAACCATCGCTGCTCCTGCTCGCCGCCTCGCCCGTGATCGGGCTCGTGCTCGCCTTCTCGACCGTCGCCTGGGGCGTCTGGATTGCCGTGCTCGCCGGTCTGCTGCTGTGGTGGCGGCCTTACCTGTGGGAAGGGCTCGCCGTCATGGGCCTGAACGTCCTCGGCGGGGTGCTGGCGCTGCCGTTCTGGAATCGGCTGGCACCCTATCAGCAGAACCGGCTGCTGGCGTTCCTGAATCCCGACGTCGACCCGCGGGCCGCGGGATGGCACGTCATTCAGTCGAGAGTGGCAGTCGGGTCGGGGGGCCTGTTGGGGAAGGGATTCACCGAAGGCACGCAGAAACGGTTGGCGTTCCTCCCGGCGCAGCACACGGACTTCATTTTCTCGGTCGTCGGCGAGGAGCTCGGCTTCGTCGGCGTGTTGATTGCGCTCATTCTGTTCGCCTGGCTCCTGTTTGTCCTGCTGCGTATCGCCCGCCGGGCCACCGATCCGTTCTCGAGTCTCTGCGTATTCGGCGTCACCGGCCTGTTTTTCACCCACATCGTCGAGAATGTGGGCATGACGATCAACCTCATGCCCATCACCGGGATCCCGCTGCCCTTCTTCTCGTATGGCGGCTCGTTTCTGCTGGTGTGCTCGCTTGGCGTGGGCGTCGCGCTGCGAGTTGCCTGGGAGGCGCGGCAGTCCGGTTATGCTGAATTAGGGCAATGACTTAGTCTCTCGGGGCTGGCGTGCCGGGAAGCCCCGACTCAAATTGTGCGCTTCGTCACTAATATGGCACGAATGGCCTGGTTCAAAAAGGAACGTAAGCCGCGCACGTCCGAGCGTGTAAAGCTCGAGATCCCGGCGGACGCGTGGGAGAAGTGCGATCAGTGCGGCCACGTCGACATTCGTGAACGCTTCGTTCGCGCGCTCAACGTGTGCCCCAACTGCGGCTATCATCGCCGCATCAGTGCGCAGGAGTATATCGACCTCCTGGTCGACGAAGGCTCGTGGCACGAGCTGTTTTCCGCCCTGAAGTCCGCCGACCCCCTCAAGTTCGAGAACTACGTGGACCGCGTGCAGGCCGCGGTCAAGAAGGCCGGCCCGTTGGATGCGATTCGTACCGGGTACGCACGCTTGCACGGGATGGCGATCAGCCTCGGCGTCATGGACTTCAGTTTCATGGGTGGCTCGATGGGGTCGGTCGTGGGAGAGAAGATCGCGCGTCTGACCCGCCATGCCATCGACAAGCGCTCGCCGCTGATTCTCGTCTCCGCCTCCGGCGGCGCCCGCATGCAGGAGGGTGTGCTGTCGCTGATGCAGATGGCCAAGACGTCCGTCGTCATCGCCGAGCTGCAGGGTGCCGGCGTGCCGTTCATATCGGTGCTCACGAACCCGACGACCGGCGGTGTCTCGGCGTCGTATGCGATGCAGGGCGACGTAATCCTGGCGGAGCCTGGTGCCGTCATCGGATTTGCCGGACCTCGCGTGATCAAACAGACGATCGGCCAGGATCTGCCCGAGGGGTTTCAGACGGCGGAGTTCCTGTTGGACCATGGGATGATCGACGCCGTCGTTCCGCGCGGCGAACTGCGGGACACCGCCGCGCAGCTGCTGCGGCACATGACCGGCGCCTGGCCGGCTGAGGCCGCCGACTGACTTTCGAAGACGCCTGCCAGTTTCTTTTCGCCAGGCAAGCCGGCCGCATCAAGTGGAGTCTCGGCCCGACCGAGGGACTGCTCGACGTGCTCGGTCGGCCGGAACGCCATTTCCCCGCGATCCACATCGGCGGCACCAACGGCAAAGGATCGACCTGCGCGTTCGTGGCGAATGAGCTCCGGGCGCAGGGCTGGCGCGTCGGCCTGTACACGTCGCCGCATCTCCTCTCGCCGTGCGAGCGCATCACCGTAGACGGTGTGCCGGTCGGCGAAGATGCGTTCGCCGAATGGACGGCGCAGCTCAAGCCGCACATCGAGCGGCTCGACGCCAGCTTCTTCGAGGCCACGACCGCCATCGCGTTCGCCGATCTGGCCGCCCGGGGCGTCGACATTGCGGTCATCGAGGTCGGCCTGGGGGGCCGCCTGGACGCCACCAATGTGCTCACGCCGCTCGTCACCGCGGTCACGAAGATCGCCCTCGAGCACGCCGAGTACCTCGGCCATGACTTACGAGGAATCGCGCGTGAAAAGGCCGGCATTGCCAAGCCCAAGGTGCCGTTCGTGACGGGAGAGGCCGACCCCGAGATCCGTGCCGAGCTTGTGAAGGAAGCGAAGCGGCGCGGCGCCGACCCGATCATCACCGTGGATACGACGCTGCGGCCCCGAAGGGACACACGCCTGGGCCTGCGCGGGCGGCATCAGGTGGCCAATGCGCTGGTGGCGCACGCCGCCCTCAACGCCCTGCCCGCTCCGTTCGGGCCGGTGGGGAAGAATCTCCCCGCCAGCTTCGCCCACGCCTACATCCCCGGCCGCTTCGAGGTGCGGGGGAAGTGGATCTTCGACGTCGCGCACAACCCGGACGGCATGCAGGTGGTGGCGGACGCGATTCGATCCGCCGATCCGCCGATCCGCCGGCCGTTGCACGCACTTGTGGGGATCCGCAACGACAAGGACTGGCGGGCGATGCTCGACATCCTGCGGCCGGTCGTGGACAAGCTGGTGCTGACCGTGCCGCCATCGATTCCCGTCATGCAGCGCTGGTCGCTCGAGGACCTGGATGCGCTGTCGCACTTCGATCCGGACTTCACGCGGGCACTCGAAGACATTCAAGAGGCCGCAGAGACGGTGCTCGTCACCGGATCATTTCACACGGTCGGCGACGCCCTGGAGCGGCTGCCCGGTTTTGCGCCGGTCGGTTAACGCGCCTAAATTGTTGTGATGCAAGGGAAAGCGCTCCCCGGCTTCCGCGATTTCTACCCTGAAGACCTGACCCTCCGAAACCACATCTTTGCGACCTGGCGCAGCGTCGCCGGGCGCTACGGATTCGAGGAATACGACGGTCCGCCGCTGGAATCGCTCGAGATGTACACGAAGAAAAGCGGGGATGAGATCGTCGCCCAGCTCTATACTTTCAAGGACAAGGGGGACCGCGAGGTTGCGCTGCGGCCCGAGATGACGCCCACCCTGGCGCGGATGGTCGCGGCCCGCGTACAGGCGCTCAAGAAGCCGATCCGCTGGTTCTCGATTCCGCAGCTGTTCCGCTATGAACGCCAGCAGCGCGGGCGGCTGCGGGAGCATTTCCAGCTCAACATGGACATCATCGGGGAAGCGTCGCCGCTCGCCGATGCCGAGCTGATGGCGGCGGCGCTGGACATCATGCGGGCGTTTGGGTTGGGCCCCCAAGACGTGCGGTTACGCGTCTCGGATCGACGATTACTCAAGGCCCTGCTCGCCGCACGAGGGATAACGGACACGCAGCTCCCCGTCGCGTTCGCCGTACTCGACCGCAGCGAGCGCGTTCCGAAGAACGTGCTGGAGGAGATGCTCAAGGAGGCAGGATTTGGGAAACGGGCGTCAGGGACGGTCTTTGAGATTGCCGGGCTGCGAGGCCCCGAGGCTCTGACAGCCGGCGGGGAGGCCGCCGAGCCGCTGACGCAAGCTGTGCAGTCGCTCCAGGCCATGGGTCTCGACGAGTTCGTGTCGGTCGACCTGACCATCGTGCGGGGGTTAGCCTACTACACGGGCATCGTGTGGGAGCTGTTTGACGCGCAGAAGGCACTGCGTGCAATCGCCGGCGGAGGACGGTACGACGGTCTCCTCGATCTGCCCGCTCTGGGGTTCGGCATGGGCGACGTTGTCCTGGGGGAGCTCCTCAGGGAGCGCGGCGCGGCCCCCAAGGCGTCGACCGAGCTCGGCGCCTTTTTAGTGGCGGTCGGCGGGGACGACCTGCCCGTTGTCCTGCAGCTCGCCCACGCCTTGCGCGAGCGGGGCATCGCAGTGGAATACGGGCTGCGGCACGCGGCGGTCCGCAAGCAACTGGAGCTGGCCGCCGCGCGTGGGGCGGCGCGCGCCGTGATCGTGGGGCCGGACGAGCGAGCGGCCGGGCTCGCCGTCGTGCGGGATCTCAGGACCAGCACCGAAGCGAAAGTACCCCTTCGCCAGCTTCTCAACGGATATTTCGATTAATGGCACACGCGAAACACATCACGCCACGCGCTAAGGATTTCAGCGAGTGGTACGGGGACGTCATCGAGCATGCGCAGCTGGCCGACTATTCTCCCGTCCGCGGCGCGATGGTCATCCGGCCGAACGGCTATCGCATCTGGGAGCTGATGCAGCGCGCGCTCGACGATATGCTCCGCGCCACCGGTCATCGCAACGCGTATTTCCCGCTGTTCATCCCGATGAGTTTCCTGGCGAAAGAGGCGGAGCACGTCGAGGGGTTCGCGAAGGAAGTCGCGCTGGTCACGCACACGCGCCTCAGGGCAACCGGGAAGCAGGGGAAGGACGCCATCGCGGTCGACCCCACCTCGGCGCTCGAGGAGCCGCTCGTCGTGCGGCCCACGTCGGAAACGATCATCTACGCGATGTACGCGAAATGGATCCAGAGCTATCGCGACTTGCCGCTGTTGTTGAATCAATGGTGCAACATCGTGCGGTGGGAGTTACGGACCCGCCCTTTCCTGCGGACGACGGAATTCCTCTGGCAGGAAGGGCACACCGCGCACGTCGATGAAGCGGACGCCGAGCGTGAGGCGCGTTTGATCCTGGGGATTTATCGACGCTTCAACGAAGAGTGGCTGGCGATGCCCGTCCTCACCGGTCTAAAAACCGACAATGAAAAGTTCGCCGGGGCGTTGCGCACGTACGCGATCGAAGCGCTGATGCAGGACAATAAGGCGATCCAGGCGGGGACATCGCACAACCTCGGCCAGAATTTCGCCAAGGCGTTCAACGTGCAATATCAGACCGCGGCCGGCGGCCTCGAATACGTGTGGAGCACCTCCTGGGGCGTCTCGACTCGGCTCATCGGCGGCCTGATCATGACCCATTCGGACGACAATGGCCTCGTTGCGCCACCGAAGCTCGCCCCGGTGCAGGTCGTGATCGTGCCGATTTGGAAGACGGACGAAGAAAGGAGTCAGGTGTCGGTCGTTGGGAGTCAGGTGAAGGCCGACCTGGAAAAGGTCGGCGTCCGGGTCGAGCTCGATCTGCGTGACACGATGAAACCCGGCGCCAAGTACTTCGAGTGGGAAGGCTTCGGTGTACCAGTCCGTCTGGAGATCGGGCCTCGCGACCTCGCGAGTGGCCAGGTCGTTCTTGCCCGCCGGACTGGGGGGAAAGCACCTGTACCTCTTCAAGGAGCACCGACCGCCGTCACGAAAGCGCTCGAGGAGATCCAGGCATCGTTGCTCGCTGCCGCCCGCGAGCGGCGCGAAAAGAACTCGATCCGCGGCGCCACCAAGGCACAGTTCCTTGACTTTATCAAGGGCGGCGGCGGATTCGCCTACGGCGGTTTCTGCGGCAGCCCGACGTGCGAGGCCGAGATCAAACAACAAACGAACGCGACGATCCGGGTGCTCCCCGATCCCGAGTTCCGCAGTAAAGAGGTGCCGCTTGCATGTGGTGCGGAGCCCCCAGCGTAGCGGAGGCCGTGTGGGCACAGGCGTACTAGGGTTCGATCCGGGATTGCTGCAGGCAATCGCGGATCGCATCGGAACGCCGGCGTACGTCTACAGCACCAATCTGATTCGCGCGCAGTACAACGCACTGCACGACGCGCTGCACGGCATCCGACACCGTATCTGCTACTCGGTAAAAGCCAACGGCAACCTCGGCGTGTTGCGGGTCATGAAACAGCTCGGTGCCGGCGCCGACATCGTGTCGGTCGGCGAGCTGCGACGCGTCCGCATCGCCGGATTCGATCCCGACGGCATCGTCTTCTCGGGCGTCGGCAAGACCGCCGCGGAGATCGAGGAGGCAATCCGCGCCCGCGTGGGCTTCATCAACATCGAATCGACCAGCGAGCTCGACGCTCTCACCGCGGTCGCCAACGACGTCAAGATGCCGGCGCGCGTCGGGATACGGGTCAATCCCGATGTCGCGATCGATTCGCACCTGTACATGAAGACCGGCGAGAAGACGGCGAAGTTCGGCATCCCCTTCGATGAAGTGGTCACCGTCGCGGGCCGTATCGCGGCCGAGCCGCGGCTCGTGTTGCGAGGGCTGGCGATGCACATCGGGTCCCAGATCACCGACGTGACCCCCTACCATCGCGGGGCGGTGAAGTTGATCGAGCTGGTAACGGCGATCCGCGCCTCCGGCATCACGACGCTCGAAGCACTCGACGTCGGCGGTGGACTGGGCGTCCGGTACCACAACGAGAAGGCCCCGAGTCCCCAGGCGTTCGCGGAAGCGGTCGTCCCCGCGGTCGGCGCCGCGGGATTGGGGCTGTTGTGCGAGCCGGGGCGCTACCTCGTGGCGAACGCGGGCGTGCTGCTGACCCGCGTGCTGTACCGCAAGCACGCGGGCGGCAAGGAGTATGTCATCGTCGACGCCGGCATGTCGGACTTCGTCCGTCCCAGCCATTACAATGCCCATCATGAGATTCTGCCGCTGCGCGACGGGAAGCGGCCCGAGGAAGTCGTGAACGTCGTTGGGCCGATCTGTGAGTCGGGTGACTTCCTCGCCCTCGACCGCAAACTCGTCTCCGTCGGGCCCGGCGAGGTGCTGGCGGTGCTCGGCACCGGGGCGTACGGCTTTGTGATGGCGTCGACCTACAACCAGCGGCCGCGAGCGCCCGAGGTCGTCGTCGACGGCGATCGCTACTACGTCGCGCGGCAGCGCGAGACGCTCGACGACCTCGTCAGAGGCGAGACGGCAGAACCCACCACGTGGTACAAAGCGTGAACAGCATCCTCATCCTCGACTGCGGTTCGCAATTCACGCAGCTGATCGCGCGCCGGATCCGGGAGGCGAGCGTCTACTGCGAGATTCATCCCGCCGCGCGCGGCACCGACCTGGCCTTTGTGCGGTCGTTTGACCCCAAGGGGATCATCCTGTCGGGTGGACCCAATTCGGTGTTCGACCCCGGCGCGCCGACCGTCGATCCCGCAATTCTCGATCTCGGCGTCCCGGTCCTCGGCATCTGTTATGGCATGCAGCTCGTGGCGCAGCTATCGGGCGGGAAGGCCGCTCCCGCCACGGTCCGCGAATATGGCCGTGCGGACGTCACGATCCGCGAGAACAAGGGTCTCTTTGCGGGATTCGAGCCGCAGGCCAGCATCATCGTCTGGGCGAGCCATGGGGACCGGATCGAGTCGCCGCCCCCCCATTTCCGGGTGACCGCGACGAGCGCCAACGCCCCGGTCGCCGGCATGCAGCACGACTCCAAGCCGATCTACGGCGTGCTGTTTCACCCGGAGGTGGCGCACACGCCGCGGGGCGGCGAGATCCTCCACAACTTCCTGTTCGATATCTGCGGCTGCACCCCTGATTGGACGCCAGGCCATTTCATCGATCAGGAAATCGGCCGGATTCGGCAGCTCGTGGGGGAAGAAGGACGCGCGATCTGCGGGCTGTCGGGCGGTGTGGACTCGGCGGTGGCGGCGGCGCTGGTGCATCGGGCCGTCGGCAACCGGCTGACGTGCGTGTTCGTGGACCACGGCCTGCTGCGGCGCGGGGAGCGGGAGCAGGTCGAGCGCACCTTTCGCGCCCACCTGGGGATCGATTTGCGCGTGGTGGACGCAACCCACCGCTTCCTCAAGGAGCTGAAGGACGTCGAGGACCCCGAGGAGAAGCGCCGCCGCATCGGGCACACGTTCATCGACGTGTTCGAGGACGCCGCCCGGCACGTCGAGGGCAGTGTCGGATTCCTGGTGCAGGGCACGCTCTATCCCGATGTCATCGAATCGACGTCGGCGACGGGCGGGCCATCCGCCACGATCAAGACGCATCACAACGTCGGCGGACTGCGACCCAACCTGCCCTGGACGCTGATCGAGCCGTTGCGCGAGCTGTTCAAGGACGAAGTGCGCAAGGTGGGGCGGGAGTTGGGGCTGCCCGCGGAGATCGTGGGGCGCCATCCGTTCCCCGGGCCCGGTCTCGCGATCCGGGTTTTGGGTCCCGTGAGTGAGGCGCGGTTGGACCTGCTTCGCCGCGTGGATGCGATTTATCTGGACGAGATTCGCGCCGCGGGTCTATACGACCAGATCTGGCAGGCGTTCGCGGTGCTGTTACCCGTCAAATCCGTTGGCGTCATGGGCGACGGACGGACTTACGATTACGTCGTGGCTCTGCGCGCCGTCACGAGCCGGGACGGCATGACGGCCGACTGGTACCAGTTCCCGCATGAAGTCTTGGGCAGGATCTCGAATCGGATTATCAACGAAGTGAAGGGAGTGAATCGCGTCGCCTACGACATCAGTTCCAAGCCGCCCGCAACCATCGAGTGGGAGTAGTCGCGCTAGATATTCTTTTCCTCGAGTAGGGCTAGGAATTCCGCTGGTTTTTGAAGCTTTGCCAGCTTGCCCGGTACGTCACCTTCCTTGGCGAACTGCGCGATCTTTCCAAGCACCGGCAGGTATTGGTTCGAGACTTCCAGCGGCGGGGCTACGATCAGGAAGAAGTCATTGACGAGCTGATCGTCGATCGCCTTGAAGTCGATCCCCTGTCTGCTGCGGCCGAACGCACAGCGCAGGCGGGTCACCACCAGCGAACGGCAGTGGGGGATGGCGATGTGCTGGCCGATGCCGGTCGAGCCGAGGGTTTCGCGCCGCTTCAGCATCTTGAACAGCATCCCCTGCGCCTTTTCGTCGAGCTTGAGCAGCCCGACGAGCTCCTTCAGCACCGCGTCCTTGGTGGTGCTCTGGAGCTCGAGCGTGATGGCATCTTCGGAAAAGAACTCGCGCAGGCGCATTCGCGCGCGAAAGGTAAATCTTGGTTGCTCCGTGCGCAACGCGCTATTACGTTCCAGCGCATGGACTTCCCGTACTCGGTCCAGCACGACTGTCCGCTCTACCTCGCCCCCATGGCGGGCGTGTCGGAGTCGCCGTTCCGGCAGATTTGCCGCCGCTACGGCGCAGACGTCGTCGTGTCCGAATTCATCTCGTCCGTCGGCATCTCTCTGGGCATCGAGCGGGTGCTGGCGGAAATGCGCTTCGAGCCGGTCGAACGGCCGATCGGGATTCAGATCTACGGGGCCGACGCGGGCGTCATGGCCAAGGCCGCCGGCATGGTCACGGAGCTGTTTCAGCCCGACTTCGTCGACATCAACTTCGGCTGCCCCGTGAAGAAAGTGGTCCGCAACAACGGCGGATCAGGGTGTCTCAAAGACATGACCCTGGTGCGCGGCATCATCCGGGCGGTACGCGAGGCCACGCGGCTGCCGGTGACGGTGAAGATCCGCAGCGGCTGGGACGAGACACAGCGTGATCCTGTGGAAATCGGGCTGCGTTGCGAGGAGGCCGGCGCGCAGGCGCTGACGCTCCATCCGCGGACCCGCACCCAGATGTATCAAGGAACCGCAGACTGGGATGAGATCGCGCAGCTTGTCCGGGCGCTCACGATCCCGGTCATCGGCAATGGCGACATCCGCACGCCCGAAGACGTGCTCGCGATGCGAAACCACACCGGTTGTGCCGGCATCATGATCGCCCGGGGCTCGTTCGGGAATCCGTGGCTGTTCGCGCAGGCGCGCGACCTGCTGGAGGGGGGGGGGCGCACCAAGCGGCCCGATCCGACGCCTGCGGAGCGGTTTGCAACGGCGCTGGAGCACGCGCGGTTGGCGTTACGGCTGCAGGGCAACACGCGCAAAACGGCGCTCGAGTTCCGCAAGCATTTCGGCTGGTATACGAAAGGCCTCCCCGGGGCGTCGGAGCTACGCCAGCGCCTGTTCGCGATCGAATCGATGGCAGAAGCCGAAGCGATTTTCTGCGACTATCTGTACGGATCTGCGAGATCTGCGGCTTGAACCTCGAGCGGCTGCCGTTCGCCACGATCGATCACCTCCGGCCCATCACCCAGGGGCATCAGGAGGTGATCTTTTGTCCGGGCAAGACGGTCGGGCAAGTCGTGGCGATCGCGGAGCGGCTCGAGACGGCGGGCGGGACGTTTCTAGCGACGCGTGTCGAGCCGGCGCAGTCGCAAGCGCTGGCGGCGCGGTTCCCGCGCGTGGAGATCAACGAGCTGGGCCGAACCGCGTACCTCCCGCCCGAACCTGAGCCGGCGCCGACGGGGCGGGGCACCGTGCTCGTCTGCACGGCCGGCACCAGCGATCTCCCGGTCGCGGAGGAAGCGGCGGTCAGCGCGCGGGCGCTCAAGAACCGCGTCGAGCGGCTCACCGATGTCGGCGTCGCCGGGATTCACCGGCTCCTCACCCAGACCGACGTGCTGCGCTCGGCCGGCGTCATCATCGTCGTCGCCGGGATGGAGGGTGCGCTGCCAAGCGTGGTCGGCGGGCTGGTGAAGGTTCCCGTCATCGCCGTGCCGACGAGCGTCGGCTACGGCGCTTCGTTCGGGGGGCTGGCCGCCCTGCTTGCCATGCTGAATTCCTGCGCCTCGGGCGTCACCGTCGTCAACATCGACAACGGATTCGGCGCCGCCGCGGCCGCGAGCCGCATCAATCACTCGTAAGCCGGCAGGTGCGCGGCGCTGGTTGGCGCTCGCGCTGCAGCTCGTCGGCATTGCGGCGATGGCGGCGGCTCTCGCTCGAGCGGAGGCCGCCCGTTCGTGGGTGATTGTCGCGGCGGCAGGCGGCGCCGCCGCCCTGCTCGGATGGACGATCCGCTTCCGCCCCGGCCGGTTGCGGCGGCGCGGACCTCCGGCACTCGATTTCCGTGAAACGCTCGACCTGTTGCGCCGCGCGCATAGCGCGCGCGGGGGATGGGTCGTCGGCTCCATGGAAGGCCCTGTCGCGGTCGCCGATCCCGACGTGGGGCCCGACGTCCTCGGCCGCGGCGAGGCGATTGTTCAATTGGCCTCGGTGGACGGCCGCGTGCACGTCGTGCGGGATGCCAACGAGACCTACGCGGCAGTGGGCGATTTCCCCTACGGTGGTGGTCTGCTCCTGAGCAGCCGCGCGAGCGAGACACGGATCGAGAGTGTCCTCGCCGAGCTGCGTCGCTTCCTCGCGGGGATGCGTCTTGCCGAGGAGCGGGCAGAAGGTCCGCCGAGTCAGCTGCTCGCGCGACGCCTGGCGCGGGTGGCGGGCGGAGGACAGACACTGGACGCCATCGCTCGAGCTGGTGCCGAGCTGGCGCAGCAATTGGTGGAGCGGGGCACCGCGATCGTCTTGGGTGCTGTGGATGGTGGCGCGCCGCGTGTGGTCGTGGTTTCCAGCGCGGCCGACCCGAGGCTCGCGGGTCGCGTGCTCGACGCGGATGCGCCCGCTGCACGGGCGATCGCCACGCGCCTGCCGGTCGTCGCGCGCGCCGGCGAGGATGTGTTTGGGGGAGGCGAGCCGGAACGGCGGCGGGGCGAGCGATCCGGCACGGCGTATCCGCTCGAGGACGGCAAGCTGGTCGTCGGCGCTCTTGTGGTATTCGGCACGCCGCTCGATCCCGATACGCCGTTGCTGGGACAGATGGGATCATTGCTTGCGGAACTGGGGCCGCGGCTCGCGGCAGCGAAGGCGGTGCATGACGCTGAACGGCGTGCCGTGCTCGACCCGCTCACCGGGCTGAGGAATCGCGGCGAATTTCAGCGCGCGCTGCAGGCGTATAGTGCGCAAAAACAACCGCCTCCCGCGACGCTCGTCTATGTGGACCTCGATCACTTCAAGCGCCTGAACGATACGCTCGGTCACGCCGCCGGTGACTCGGCGCTGAAGCACGTGGCGCGGGTGTTCGAGGAAGCGGTGCGCGATGGCGATCTCGTCGCACGTATTGGCGGGGAGGAATTCGCCGTGTGGCTGCCGCGAGCACAGGCGCGCGAGGGGCTGGAGGTGGCCGAGCGCATCCGCGATTCGGTGGCGGGAGCGATGTGGCATTGGAGCGGCACGCCATATCCACTCACGACGTCGTGTGGCGTGGCGGCATATCCGGAGCCGATCGGTGATGTGCTGAACCTGCCCGCCGCGGCGGACGCCGCGCTGTATCGGGCCAAGCAGGCAGGGCGGAATCGGGTTGAAAAGGCGAACCGCTCCGACTAGAGTAGGTTGTCGAGCATGGTGTCGGGGGCGACAGGCTTCGACGGGTTTGGCGAGGGTACTGTTGCGTGCCCAGGTTCTCAGTCACCTGGTAAATCAACTGGGACTATACACAAGCCAATTCTGAACTGGCTCTGGCTGCGTAAGCTTCGGCTTCACGCACCTGCGTGAGTGGCAGCCCGCCTGAGGCGGCGCTCACGTATCGCAAAGTCGGGCTGGCGGCACCTGGGGCCTCAACGGGTGCCGCAAGAGATTCCAGAGGCTTGTCGCTACCAGGGCTGACCAGGCGCCGAGGTAGTGAGACCACCAAAGCCTAGTCTACGCACGTAGGAGCGGTATCGGAGTCATGCTCGGACCGGGGTTCAATTCCCCGCGCCTCCACTCGAAACATCACGGGAAACGGGATACGTGACACGGGAAACGTGGTCACGTGTCCCGTTTCTCGTTTCCCGTTATGGTCGCCGAGCTCCGAAGGTCCGCAGCTGACTCGTGGACGGCACGACAAGCCGCGGCGCAATCGGGAACGCGATCGCCGCGGATGGCTGAGGAGCGCGCGAAGCAGGCAGGATGGGGCGCTCGAATCGCCGCTGCGCTCCGTGCACCACGATCGGCAGGTAGTACGGCACGTAGACTGGCGCGGGGGCGGGCGCAGGGGGAACGGGCTGGTAGGCGACCTGGGGCACGCTGCTGATCGAGACGGCGGCGTTGGCCACGCCGCAGAACGAATTCGTCAGGGATGCGTTCGAGCAGTCGACCGCGGTTGTTGGGACCGCGGCGGGAGCCTCTGCGACAGCGGTCCCCCGCCGGACGCAACTGAGACAGACCAGCGGCTGGCGCGGCACCCGGCGCTCCTCCACGACACCCGCCCTCGTGTATGCCACGACGCCGAAGTCGTACGGACGCCCGTCTGTGACGCGGTCGGCGATGTCGAGCAACGCCGCGAGCGGGTCGCCGGCGGTCGGTTGCAGCAACAAGGCATTGTAATAATTCCATGTCGATCCGGTGCGCAGGGCCGCGAAGTCGAACGCCCACCGCGAGCGCACGGCGATGAATGTCGCCGGATTGCCTTCCGCGGTCGGTGGCAGCGGGATCACGACGAGCGTGTCGTTCGCCAGCATGGCGGTGCCGTCGTCGGGACTCGCGGGGAACAGCACCTGGATGCGACCGTTCGCGTCGACGTGCAGGACCAGCAGGTCCCCGGGCTGCCGCAGCGTGACGTAGAGCGTCGAATCGCTGCGCCAAACGCCCACCGGCTGGCGCGCGTGCGGCGTTTGGACCAGCAGTGCCGCTGCGAAGACAAGAGTGAGAACCATAGGCTCCTTCGTAGCCTACACCCCGGGTCGGGGGCGGAGAAGCCCCGGTCCTCGTGCTACTAAAGAACTAGTTGACAATTGGGAACCTGCCGGGTATAACTACTACAACACTAGTAGATGAGCGGAAGCCATGCGGATTGCCTTCACCGATCGCGAGCTGGACGTCATGAGCGTGCTCTGGGACCGCGAGACCGCCACCGTGGCCGAGGTGCGTGAGCGGCTCGCCGATCGGCTCGCGTATACGACCGTGCTCACCGTGCTCCGCACCCTGGAGCAAAAAGGCTATGTGGCGCATGCGAGCGAGGGCCGGGCACACCGCTACCGTCCGCTGGTCAAACGCGACGCCGCGGGTCGCAATGCATTGCGCCGGCTGGTCGACAAAGTATTCCAGGGCTCGCCCGAGCTGCTGATGACGCATCTCGTTTCCGACAAAAACTTGAGTGACGAGGAGCTGCGCCGGCTGCGCCAGCTGCTCGAAGCGCGCATCAAGGGAGGTGCCAAGTGATCGCCGTCTGGATGCTGTATTGCGTGGGAATCGGCTTGGCGTTCATGGTCGTGGGTCACGCCGTCGAACGAGGGCTTCACCTCGTCGGTCGGCCCACGCGCTGGGCGTGGATCATCGCGCTGGCAGGCTCGTATGCGATTCCGGTAGCGGCGTGGCTCCGGCCTGAGGCGTTCGCCACGTTTGCTGTACCCGTTCCGGCGGCGGTGGAATCATCCGGACGCCCGTCATTGTCGACTACCCTCACAACGTCCACCATCGTCCACCAACCTTCACGACGGCCCTTTTCTCTCACCGATCTCGATACGCCACTCCGGTGGGGATGGGGACTCGCGTCGATTGCGCTGGTGCTGGTGCTCGGCGTGGCGACGACCCGCTTGGTCTCGATGCAGCACCGGTGGCGGCGAGCGGCCGTCGATGGCCGGCACGTGCTCGTCTCACCCAATGTAGGCCCGGCGGTGGTCGGCGTGTGGTCGCCTCGGGTGGTGCTGCCCGAGTGGGCGCTGCAGCTCCCGGAGCGGGAACGGGAATTGATGTTGGTCCACGAGGAGCAGCACGTGCGCGCCGCTGATCCTGCGCTGATCGCCATGGGATTCGCACTGGTGCTGCTCGCACCGTGGAACGTGGCGCTTTGGTGGCAGTGGCGGCGCTTGCGCCTGGCGGTCGAAATGGATTGCGACGCGCGTG
>WNFU01002490.1_pt1 | contig 45503 bp, 40 predicted proteins | sample 5400121 | NCBI WGS metagenome assembly WNFU01 (sample SAMN13153360, study PRJNA577476) | soil metagenome | isolation source: 100 cm soil or saprolite under grassland replicate 1 | place: USA:California | collected 2016-06-15 | reverse complement strand
TAGCATCTGCCCAGGCGCGAGCATGTCAATCCTCTCGAAGGTAAGACCACCGACTGGAGAGCCGGATGCGGGAGAACCGCCCGTCCGGTTCGGAGGGAGGGGGAGCCGAAACCAATCGGCTCTTCCTACCCCTATAAGGCGGATGCATAACAATCTCAACCGTCGCTCCGCGACTGGGTAATCATTTACCAGTTCAACCGGCGTTAAAACGCCGGTCTAAGATCAGACCGTCGCTCCGCGACGAAGAAGTGATTGAAAGAACTTGGGAGGCTGATTATGGCTCAACGACTAAGCATCGAACCGCGCCAGATTATTGAAGTCCACAGTCCCGCGACGCTCGAGAAAATCGGCGAAGTCGAAATTGATTCGCCGCTCGACGTGCGGGCCGCGGCGCGGCGCGCACGCGAGGCCTTTCGCGTGTGGGGCGCGATGGATTTCAAGAGTCGCGCGAAGGTTCTGCTCTCGGCCCGCGACAGTCTGATCGCTCACGGCGAAGAGTTGATCGAATTGATCTGTCGGGAGAACGGCAAGCCTCGGCTCGAAGCCCTGGTCGAGATCACTTACGTCTGTGACGCGCTGACGTTTTATTCGAAACGGGCGCGCCGCTTTCTGCGATCCCATCGCGTGACGCCGCACCTGCTGCGAAACAAAAAGGTCACGGTGCATTACCAGCCGCGCGGCGTCATCGGGATGATCACGCCCTGGAATTTCCCGTTGATCCTGACCGTCGGCGAAGCGGTTCCAGCGCTGGCTTCTGGCAACGCCGTCGTGATCAAACCGTCGGAATGGACCCCGCTAATCGCCATGCGAGGAGCGGACATCCTGCGCGAAGCGTTCATCGCCGCCGGCGCGCCGGCGGACATTCTGCAAGTCGTCAACGGCTACGGCGAGACGGGAGGCGCTCTGGTTGACGAGGCCGACATGATCGCGTTCACCGGCAGCGCGCGCACCGGCAAGGTCGTCGCCGAGCGCGCGGCGAAGCGCCTGGTTCCGGTGAGTCTCGAACTCGGCGGCAAGGACCCGATGATCGTTTTGCGCGACGCCGACGTCGAGCGCGCGGCCAACGCGGCGGTCTGGGGCGCGTTCACCAATTCGGGCCAGGTCTGCATCTCGGTCGAACGCGTTTACGTCGAAGACGCCGTCGCCGATGAGTTCACTCGCCGCGTCGTCGAGAAGACCCGCGCGCTGCGCCAAGGCGCCGACGTGGGCGGAGTCGAGGCGCGGGTCGACGTCGGCGCGATGACTTTTCCTAAGCAGGTCGAAATCGTCGAAGACCATATCGACGACGCGAAGGCGCGCGGCGCGCAAATTCTTACGGGGGGCCGCCGCAACCCGAACCTCTCGGGGCGCTACTTCGAGCCGACTGTTCTCTCGGACGTCGACCACTCGATGAAGGTCATGACCGAAGAGACTTTCGGCCCCGTGCTGCCGATTATGCGCGTGAGGGACGAAGAGGAAGCGCTGCGCCTGGCGAACGATTCGCGATACGGGTTGAACGCCAGCGTCTTCACGCGCGATAAGGCCAGGGGCGAAAAGATCGCCGCCCAGGTCGAGGCAGGCGTCACCTGCGTAAATGACGTGATCGCCGGGTTCGCGGTCACAGACGCTCCTTCGGGCGGGTTGAAAGAGAGCGGCATCGGCAAGCGCCACGGCGCCGAAGGCATTCGCCGCTTCTGCCATCAACAAGTCATCGTCACTGATCGCTTCGGCCTGAAGCGGGACCCGTTCTGGTATCCATATAATGCAAAGACCGAGCGATTGATGTTACGATTGCTCGGCGCGATGTTTTCGACTCGACTCGGCGCAAAGCTGAAAGCGCTCCTAGGCAAATAAGGCCGGTACAGTACCGCGCGTAGAGTGGGACAGACTTTAGTCTGTCCGTAGCGTGAAATGAGTGGGACAGACTAAAGTCTGTCCCACTCTACGCGCGGTACTGTACCGGTGTCCCAGTTGTTGCGTAGTTCAATTTTAAACAGACCGGAATAACGGATGTTCACTCAAATTTCCCGATCAGTCGTCCTAATATCTCCCGCGCTGGCCGCGGTCGCGGCGCTCGCCATCGTCGGCGCATGCCAGGGGCAATCGTCCCGCGATATTTTGACTCGTCCAGCTCCGCCGGTCGATCATCGTCTGTCTTACGGCACGGACGAATTTCAATTCGGCGACCTGCGACTGCCCAAGGGGGCGGGGCCTCATCCCGTCGCTATCGTGATTCATGGCGGGTGTTGGATGTCGGAGTACGGCCTTTCGTATATGGGCCATCTGAGCGCGGCGCTCACCGAGGCCGGCGTCGCGACCTGGTGCGTCGAATACCGCCGGGTCGGCAATCAGGGCGGGGGTTGGCCGGGCACTTTTGAAGACGTGGCGCGAGCCGCCGATCATCTGCGAAAGATTGCGAAGACCTATCCGCTCGACCTCAATCAGGTGATCGCCGTGGGCCATTCGGCGGGCGGCCATCTTGCGCTGTGGCTCGCGGCGCGAAAACTTTTGCCGAAAGACAGCCCCGCCTATTCGCACGATCCTTTGCCTTTGCGCGGCGTGGTATCGCTCGCGGGCGTCACCGATCTGCGGCGCAACGGCACGGCCTGCGACGCGAACGTCACGCAGTTGATGGGCGGGGCGGCCACGGATAAAGCCGCGATTTACGATCAGGCGTCGCCGATCGGACTGCTGCCGCTGGGAGTTCCCTCCGCGATTGTGCAGGGCGATAGCGACACCATCATCCCGCTCGAGATGGCGAAAGCTTACGCCGAGGCCGCGAAGAAGAAGGGCGATGACGCGAAGCTGGTCGTGATCGAAAAGGCGGGCCATTTTGAAGTCGTCGACCCCCAATCTTTCGCCTGGGAAGCGGTGAGAAATGAAGTCTTGGCATTGTTAAAAACGAGCTTTCCGGCAAAAAACAAGTAATTTTTCAACCTCAAGTCTTGATCTCAAATCTCAGATTTGAAATCCTGGATATGAGATATTCTCGGCCTCAAATCTCGGATTTGAATTCTGGGATTTGAGATTCATCGCAGCAATCTGGCGAGCAACCGTGAACAATGCCCCTTCAACCCGACAGGAATACTCCCCATATGACGAATGAAAAATCGAATAACCATGCGCAACCACTACACATCACGGAGCCGGCGGACGGCGGCAAATTGATCGTGTTGACGGCGCCGCTCACCGAGACGATTGACCATGCCGGATATTTCATCCAGATGGGAATGGCTTCGATGCCGATCTGGATGGAGGGCATGATGACTAAAAAATACCCGCACTGGCGCGAAGTTGAATACAACCCGGACGGCTCGGCGCGCTACATGCCTGCGGGCGTGCGCCTGGTCGAGGCCGCGCTGCTGCGAGAATTCCGGCCGGATGACATCGTCTGCTGCTACCCCGACGACCTGGACAAATTCATCGGGCCCGAAACGCGCGTCGTGGCCGTCTCGACGCACAACCCGCTCGGCGTGACCTTCGCCGCGGGCGTTTACACTTCGATCTTCGGCACATCGAAGATGCCGATCAACTCGCATTACGCGCGGCTGATGTTCGCCAAAATCAAGGACAGTCCTTACCGCCGGAACTTCAAAGTCATCGTCGGCGGCTCCGGCGGATGGCAGATCACGCAGACCAATTCGTTCGATGAACTCGGCGTTGATTGCGTGGTCGAAGGCCGCAGCGAATCGGAAGACACGATGGCGATCTTCCACAAGGCGATCAAAGGCGAAGAACTGCCGCGCGAGATCGAGGTTGGCCACCCGAAAGAGCGTGAGGCGCTGCTCGTGCCCGACAAACGCACCACCTTCGGCGTGGTCGAAATGACCACTGGCTGCGGCCGCCGTTGCAAATTCTGCGTGCCCGACCTGAACCCGCAGATAGATTTTCCGAAAGAAAAGATTATGAGCGCGGTGCGCGCCAACGTGCGCGACGGCAACAAGCAGATCAGCCTGGCCACCGAAGACATGTTCATCTGGGGGCAGGTGCATACCGAAACGCCATTCTACTTCCCGAACCGTGAAGCGCTGCTAGACCTTTATTCATCGGTAATCAACACGCCCGGCGTCGAACAGCACGTCCTGAGCCACGCGACCATCACGCCTGCCGTGGTTGACCCGACCATGATCAAAAAGCTGTCCGAGATGCTGCTGCCGAAAAGCCCGATTCATTTGCCGTACCTGAGCGCCCATCCGCAGAAGAAGGCGCTCTCGCCGTTGATCGGTTTGGAGACCGGTTCGGTTCGGATGGCGAAGAGGATTATGCCGAGCAAAGGCATTCCGTTTTCCATCGAAGATTGGCCGAGCGTCGTGCTCGAAGGGCTGCGAATATTGAACGAGAACAACTGGTTTCCGGTGATGACGTTAATCATCGGCAGTCCCGAAGAGACAGACGAGGACGTGATGGCCACGCTCGATCTGATTTACGAGCTGGAGCGGCGCGGACTGTTCGCCTTCCTCGTCCCCTCGATCTTCACCCCGCTGCACGACACGCGGATGGAGAAGGAGAAAGGAGTCGCCGAGACGCGCCAGCTCACCACGCTGCAATGGCAGTTGATGATGAAATGCTGGAAGCTGAATTTGCGCCCCGGCCTGTACAGTTGGTGGGGGCCGATCGCCTGGCGCGCTGGCGCGCTGGCGCTGTGGGCGTGGAAGCTGCGCAAGATCAACGGGCCGAAATTCACATGGCCGCTGTTTATGTTCGCCTCGGCTTTGCCGGAAGAAACGATGGCGAGCCTTGGCAAGATTTATCTCGGCAAACCGCTCAAGACGAAGACCCGCAAAGAGCTGCTCGCTACCATCCGCCCGAACCAGTGGCAGTATCTGCGCGAAGATTGCGGCGATCTGCCGGACGGGTGGAAACCGCATAAGCCGCTGAGTGTGTTAAAAGCGGACGTGATTGCGGCTGATTAACGCTCTGTCTTTGTGGTAAGCTAGGTGGCCCAAATCAACGACCATTTAGGACAGGAGACGGATAATAAGAATGCTCGATGCGATTGCCATTCAGGAATTGCGGGAAAAGTACGAAGGCCTGAAGCCGCGGGTGGCCGAACTGCGGAGGTTTCTTTGACGTAGAGGCCAAGCGCGCGGAGTTGCAGAAACTGGAGGCGCAGGCCGCCGCGCCCGATTTCTGGAACGACCAGGAGAAGGCTCAGAAAATCTTACAGCAGCGCGCGCGCTTGGAGCGTGCGATCAACACCGCCGAGGGGCAGCGGCGCCTGGTTGACGACATCGCCGTGCTGTTCGAATTCGCCGCCGAAGACGACGCTTCGGCCAGCGAGCTGCGCGAATCGCTCGAACACCTCGCCGAAGAGGTCGAGGAGAGCGAGACGCGAATGTTGCTCGGCGGCGAAAACGATTCGCTCAACGCCATTGTGGCGATCAACGCGGGGGCCGGCGGGACCGACGCGCAGGATTGGGCCGAGATGCTGCTGCGGATGTACCTGCGCTGGTGCGAGCGCCACGATTTTAAGACAGAGATGTTCGACTATCAGGCCGGCGAAGAGGCCGGGATCAAATCGGCCAGCTTCCGCGTCGAGGGCGATTACGCTTACGGGCTGCTGGCGGGCGAGGTCGGGGTGCATCGGCTGGTCCGGATCTCGCCGTTCAACGCCGGACAGAGCCGTGAAACCAGTTTCGCCTCGGTCTTCGTCACGCCGGAATTCGACGACAACATCGAGGTCGAAATTCAGGACAAAGACCTGCGCGTCGACACTTATCGCTCGACCGGCGCGGGCGGCCAACATATCAACACTACGGATTCGGCGGTGCGGATTACCCACCTCCCGACCGGGATCGTGGTGACCTGCCAAAACCAGCGGTCGCAGCACCAGAACCGCGACGTGGCGATGAAGGTCCTTAGGTCGCGCCTTTACGAGATGGAGTTGGCGAAGAAGCGCGCGGAGACCGATAAGCTCGCCGAATCGAAGCGCGACATCTCCTTCGGATCGCAGATTCGCAATTACGTGCTGCATCCTTACAAGCTGGTCAAGGACGTCCGCACGAAGCGCGAGACGGGCAACGTCGACGCGGTGCTTGCCGGCGAAATTGACGATTTTATCAAGGAGTATTTGTTGTCGAAGAGAGACGGCGGCTATCATGAATAAATAGGACTTATGGGACTTATGGGACTCCTGGTCCCATAAGTCCTATAAGTCCTATAAGTCCTATGCCATATGGCCCGACGTAAGATCATAAACAAGCAAAACGCCAACGGCCCGTGGAATGAGATCATCGGGTTGATCCTGATCGGAATCGGGATCGTGATTTTGCTTGCCTTGATAAGCTACGACTCCGCCGATCCGTCGTGGAATTCGGTGAGCGAGAAGGCTCGCGCGCGCAACTGGGTCGGGCCGATGGGCGCCAATGTGTCCAACGCGCTCTATCAAACTTTCGGGATCGCCGCGCTGATAGTGCCCCTGATATTGTTCATCATCGGGCGCTGGCAATGGGACGACGACGAATCGGAAGTTTCAAAGCCGAAGATTCTGGGACTCTTTCTGATGATCGTCGCCTTAACGGGCTGGGTCACCATGTTCGGCCCTGAAAAACCAGGCTCGTTTTATTGGGGCGGTTTCGTCGGTCAGTTCTTGATGTATGGGGAAATAGCCAAAATTCCGATCGGGATGGCGCGGCTTCTGGGAAGTCTGGGGGCCTTCGTCGGGCTGGTCATTCTCTTCACCGCGGGGCTGCTCCTCGGGACTGATTATACGTTGATCGGTCTTGTAGATAACTGGTCCCGGTCTCGCCCTGACGGGGCGGTCGCGGGATTGGCTAACCGATTGCGCGGTTGGACGCAAGGGCGCAATCCGCAGCCAGTAGACGCGGTGCAGCCCAGACAGGTTTATGCGAAGTTCGATCAACGCAAGCGGACGAGCCGGCAAGGCGTTCTTCCCGGCGGGATGAAAATGACGGTGCGTCCGGGAGTCTCCGCAGGGCGAAATACGAACCCGCCCGCAATCCAATCGAAGCAGGAACTCAACGGCGAGGTTGGCGATCATCTAGAAGAATCCGGAGTGGTCACGACGGACGAGGATACTTTGCATGCCGCCGAATCGGCTCAGACATACCCTGAAGTCGACCTGCAGGCGGCGCGCATACCGCCCTCTACGGTTACCGGGCCGCGCCGTTCCAAGACCGGCAAAGGGGACGAGTCGAGTCAGATTAACGAACCAGGCGATCTGGGCAAGGGCGCCTTCGAGTTGGACGAATTATCCCCTCAACGGACGGTGGAAGATATGATGGCGACGGCTTCGGTCAAACGCGTTGAAAACGCCGAAGCGCCCGTTGAGAAGGGGGAGAAGGGCGGTAAGTCGAAGATCGGCCGGCTGGTCAAAAACATTTCGCGCGCCCTGTCCCATTACAAACTGCCTTCGACGGAAATGTTGACTCCGCCCGCGCCGCGTTCCGAGATGGCCGAGGCGGAATTGATGGAGCGGGCGAGGCATTTGGCCGAGAAATGCGCCGAGTTCAATGTGTCGGGGCAGGTCAAACAGATCAGCCCGGGACCAGTCGTCACTACCTTCGAGTTCAAACCGGACCCCGGCGTGAAATACAGCCGCATCACCAGCCTCGTCGACGACCTGTGTCTGGCGTTAAAAGCCGAGTCTGTCCGCATCGACCGCATCCCGGGCAAATCTACGGTCGGCATCGAAGTCCCGAACTCCCACCGCGAGATGATCAGGCTGCGCGAGGTCTTGGAGTCGAAGAGGTTTCACGAGTCGAAATCAAAACTGACGCTCGCGCTGGGGAAGACTATAGACGGGGCGAATTACGTGGCCGATCTGACGAAGATGCCGCACCTGCTGATAGCCGGCGCGACGGGCGCCGGCAAATCCGTGGCCCTCAACACGATCCTCACCTCGATGCTGTATAAGGCGACGCCCGAAGAGGTCAAATTCATTCTGATAGACCCGAAGCGGCTCGAACTCGGCTTGTACGCAGACATACCGCACCTGCTCTCGCCGATCGTCACCGACTCGAAGCGCGCCAGCTACGCATTGAAGTGGGCCGTCGCCGAGATGGAGAGCCGCTACAAGCGCCTCGCCTCCTTCGGCGTCCGCAACATCGAACAGTACAACGCCGAGGCTGAATCGAACTCGAAGCGCGCCCCTGACTCGATTGACGACGAGGAGGCCAGGCCGCTGCCTTACATCGTCGTGATCATCGACGAACTGGCCGACCTGATGATGGTCTCGGCGCGCGACGTCGAAGAGAGCATCACGCGTCTGGCCCAGATGGCCCGCGCCGTCGGGATACACCTGGTGCTGGCCACCCAGCGGCCCTCCGTAGACGTGATCACCGGGTTGATCAAGGCCAATTTCCCGTCGCGCATATCGTTCCGCGTCTCGTCGAAAGTGGATTCGCGCACGATCATCGACACGAACGGCGCCGAGCAGTTGCTCGGGCAGGGCGACATGCTTTTCCTCCCGCCGGGGACTTCCAGGCTGGTGCGGGTGCATGGCGCTTACATTGACGAGAAAGAGGTCAAACGTATATCCGATTTCGTCCGCTCGCAGGGCGCGCCCGCTTACGACGATCAGATCGGGCTGAGCGAGAAGGAGCTTCAAGGCGACGATTTCGGCGAGATGAAAAAAGACGAGAAGTATGACGAGGCCGTACGCATAGTCATCGAGATGGGGCGCGCCTCCACTTCGGTCTTGCAGCGAAGATTACGAATCGGTTATGGCCGCGCCGCTTCGATCATTGATATGATGGAGCGCGAGGGGATCGTCGGCCCCGAAGACGGCAGCAAACCGCGTCAGGTTCTGATCAAGGCCGATTTTTTAGATCGGCTCGATCAAATCCGCGAAGAAGACGAGCTGTGACTCGCTTTCAATCTGTGGAAAATCGAAAAGTTATTAAAATTCCTAGCGTTTTCGAGGATTTCATTAAGGCTCGAAGGGTAAATGCTGAAATAGTGAGGCTTACAAAGTTGTCGAAAATGTGTGCAATCTGCTATAAGTCACGATTTTAGATAGATTTAAAGCGCAAATTCACAGGTTTTCCACAGAGTTTTCCACAGGATATGTGGAAAACTTTGGACCTGTGCGAACGACCTCTGAGTCAGTACTGCGAGCGGTTGCGAGCGAGGCTTTCGCGTAATGACTTATGACCGGACCCCACTCGCAACCGCTCACGGTACTGACTCGTCAAAACTTTTGAGTAAGAATCAGAAGGCGATGAAACTGCAACTGGCATTGGACACACCCGATCTCACGCATGAGCTGGAGCTGGCCGGCAGAGTGGCGGCTTATGTCGATCTGATCGAGGCGGGGACGCCGCTGCTCATCCGTGAAGGCATCCGGGCCGTGCGGGAGTTGCGCCGCCGCCACCGAGGGCGTCCGATTGTCGCCGACATCAAAGTAATTGACGCGGGGGAACCGATCGCCGAATTGGCCTTCGCCGCCGGCGCCACAGTTGTCACGGTTCTCGGCAACGCCTCCGACGAGTTGATCGAGCGGGTAGTGCGTTCCGCGCATCGCTATGACGGGCAGGTGATGGCCGACAGCTTGACGGTTTCGGACATCGCCGAACGCGCGCGGCGGTTGCGGGAGCTCGGCGTCACCTCGCTTTGCGTCAACCGCCGCGGATTCAAACGGACGAAAGGACTCGGCCGCGAAGAACGAATCGATCAGGTCGCGGAATTGATAAAGGAGATCGAATTGCCGGTCTATCTCGCGGGCGGAATAGACGCGGCCGAACTCGCGCTTCTGCGCGAACTGCCGCTGGCCGGAGTGATCGTCGGCGCCTCCATCGCCAACGCCCCTTCTCCCGTGGAGGCGGCGAAAAAAATGCGGGCCATCCTCGATGGGAAATAGCCAAAACTATCTGCCCTTTCCTCAGGCCGTATTGGGAAACTGTCTGATTCCTATGCATCGGCTATATACGTTTAGCCAAAACAAGATGCGCTCGGCCATAAACGCCCCGGTCCGATGTTATATACGTCTTAAATCTTCCGTTTAGGGCTTGGATAAATGGGGGCGAATTTTTCTATCTCATCAGAGAGAAGGTATACTTGCGGCCTTCTTCCGCGATTCTGGCAAGCAGTTTGAATATAAATACAAGGAGAAGTGAATCTATGTTTCGCTTACTGCCAAAGGAAGATAAATATTTCGACATGTTCAATCACATGGCGTCGCACATGACGGAATGCGCACTGTTGCTGCAGAAGCTTTTTTCGGATTTCGATAACCGCGTCGCCTATGCCGACAAGATCAAAGAGATCGAGCACGACTGCGATCTGCTCACTCACGAGATTATCAAGAAACTGAATCAGACTTTTATCACGCCGATTGACCGCGAAGACATTCACGCCCTGGCCAGTGGTCTAGACGACATTGTTGACGCCGTCGAATACACCGCCAAGCGCGTTATTCTTTATCGCGTCGAGGAGCCGACCGGACATGCGCTCAGAATGGCCGATGTGCTGGTGCGGATCGTGGCCAGTCTGGAGAACGCCGTCAGGTCGCTCGAAAATGACGGCGATCAGGTGTTGAAAGAATGCGTCACCATTCACGGTCTGGAGAATGAGGGCGACACTTACCATCACGAAGCCATCGACGAACTCTTTGCCCACGAGATCAATCCGATCACCCTCCTGAAAATGAAAGAACTGTACGCGAAGATGGAGCGCACGATCGATAAGTGCGAGGACGTTTCGAACGTCCTCGAGGCGATAGTTCTCAAGAACGCTTAGATATAACTCTAATTTAAGGGAGAAGAATTTTCAGCCACGAATGAGCACGAATGAACACGAATCTTTTTCTTAGCCTCGTGATCCATTTGTTCCCCACCATTCTTGCCGCCATTCGTGGATAACCGTGTTCATTCGTAGCTGGTATTCCTATTCTTGAACTCTGTAGAACCGGAGGCGCCTCGAACCTAGAGGTCTTTATGGATTCAACGTTTGCGATTGTCGGGGTGATCGTCGCCATCGCCCTGATTTTTGACTTCACCAACGGATTTCACGACGCGGCCAATTCCATAGCCACGGTCGTCTCCACCCGCGTGCTCTCTCCGGCGCGAGCGGTGGCGCTGGCGGCCTTCTTCAATTTCGTCGCATTCTTTCTGGGCGCGCATGGCGTTGCCAAGACCATCTCCAGCAGCCTGGTCAACCCGAACCAGGTCAACTTATGGGTCGCGCTCGCCGGGCTGATCGGGGCCGTGACCTGGAATCTGATCACGTGGTATCTGGGATTGCCGACCAGTTCGTCTCATGCGTTGATCGGCGGATTGGCCGGGGCCGCAATATCAAACGCCGGATTTCAGGCGCTGGTCGTCGCGAAGCAATGGCCCTGGGCATGGTTGCGCACGCTCTCATTCATCGTCATCTCGCCGACTGTCGGGATGTTCGCCGGTTTGGCGCTGATGACCGCAGTCTTCTGGGTTTTCCGCCGGGTCGCGCCGTCGCGGGTGGACAGATATTTCCGCTTCATGCAATTGCTCTCGTCGTCGCTCTTCAGCCTGTCTCACGGCAGCAACGACGCTCAGAAAACGATGGGCGTCATCATGTTCACGCTGATCACCAGCGGATACATCGCACCCGATGCCGAAATCCCTTACTGGGTCGGGCTGGCGTCCTTTATGGCCATCGGGCTGGGGACGATGTCGGGCGGCTGGCGGATTGTGAAGACGATGGGATCGAAGATCACCAAGCTTAAGCCCGTCGGCGGGTTTTGCGCGGAGACCGGCGGAGCGGCGGCGGTCTTACTGGCCACTTTCTTGAAAGTCCCGGTCTCGACCACTCACACGATCACCGGCGCCATAGTCGGAGTCGGCGCGACGCGGCGGCTATCGGCCGTCCGGTGGGGAGTCGCCGGGCGCATCGTCTGGGCCTGGGTGGTCACGATCCCCGCCGCCGGATTGATCGCCGCGGTCGCTTATTACCTATCCAAGCTAGTTCATTGATCTTGTTCCTGCGCGTCGTTTTCGTCTTCTTCCGGCGTCTCCTCAGATGATCCTTTGCCCCGGCCAGGTCGCTTGATGCCGAATTTGTCCAACCGGTATTGCATCGTGCGGAACGACAACCCGAGCAGCCGCGCCGCGCGCGTGATGTTCCATCCGGTCTGTTCCATCGCCTGGATCAGCAGCGAGCGTTCGAGTTCCTCGAACGAGATGCCTTCGGGGGGAAGTTTGAATCCGCCCGCGCCTTCCGATTGCGCGCTGGTGCGGAATTCGAAGGGCAGGTCTTCGGCGGTGATCTCATCGCCTTCGGCCAGCAGCAGCGCGCGCTCGATGGCCGATTCGAGTTGGCGCACGTTGCCGGGCCAGGCGTAGTTCATGATCAGACTCTTCGCGTCGGCCGAAATTTTCATCGGGCGCGCCGGCGTCCCGTGTTTGGCCAGGAAATAGTTCATCAACACATGAATGTCGTCGCGGCGGTTGCGCAGCGGCGGCACGCTGATCGGGATCACGTTCAGGCGGTAATAGAGATCTTCGCGGAAGCGCCCGTCTTTGACCATCGCCTCGAGGTCGCGGTTGGTGGCGCCCAGCACGCGCACGTCGACCTTGATCGGCCGCGTGCCGCCGACGCGCGTGACCTCTCTCTCCTGCAAGGCGCGCAGGAGTTTGGCCTGCATGCTCGGGCTGACCTCTCCTATCTCGTCCAGGAAGAGCGTGCCTTTGTCGGCTATCTCGAACAGCCCTTTCTTCTCGACGTGCGCCCCGGTGAACGAGCCTTTCTCGTGTCCGAAGAGTTCCGATTCGAGCAGGTTTTCGTTGATCGCCGCGCAGTTGACGGCCTGGAACCTTTCTCCGGCGCGCGGGCTGGCTTTGTGGATGGCGCGGGCGATGCGCTCTTTGCCGGTGCCCGATTCGCCGCGGATCAGCACCGTCGAGCTGGACGGCGCGACTTTGACGATCATCTTCTTGACCCGCTCCATCGCATCCGAAATGCCGATGATCTCTTCGTCCACGGCGCGCATCTGCGCCATCGCTTTCGAGACCGCCTCGAGCAGCTTCGCGCGGTCTACAGGTTTTTCGATGTAATCGAACGCGCCTCCGCGCAGCGCCTCTTTCACAGTGTTGATCGAGCCGTGCGCGGTCATCAGGATCACGGGGGTGGAGCTGTCGAGCTGCGACAGCTCGTTGAGCAGTTGAATCCCGTCCATCCCGGACATTTTCAGGTCGGTCAACACCAGGTCGAAATTTTCGTGCTTGAACGCGCGCAGCGCCTCCTGGCCGGAGCTCGCGGTCTTCACTTCGTAAAGCGGGTCGCCCTGCTCGTCGAGTTCGCCCGAAAGGATCAATTGCAGAATGTCGCGTTGATTCTTTTCATCATCAACGACGAGAATTTGTTTTGCAGACATAGTTTCCTCAGGAAAATCATAGGAGCCGGTGTGCGCTCCCTCTGAATCAGACTACGCGATACTGGCAGAGGTGTTCAAACCACGAAGAAACGAAGAACACGAAGGACGGTTTTGAGCCGATCTCTTCCGTGTTCTTCGCGGTTTGCCTCAATCTTTATCTATTACGACTTGGGGCGCCTTTAAGTCTATGGTTCGCGTAACAGTGTAACAGTAAACGTTGTGCCCCTGCCCAGCCCGCTTTCGACGTTGATCTTGCCGCCGTGTTCTTCGATGATCTTTTTGGTCAGCGGCAAGCCCAGCCCGATGCCGGTTTCTTTGGTCGAATAGTAAGGCTCGAAAATCTGGGCCAGGTCTTCCGGCATGACGCCGACGCCGGTGTCGGCGAATTTGATTTCGAGGAAGCCGTTGTCGGGCCGCAGCGAGATGATCAGCGCGCCCCCGCTCGGCATCGCCTGAATCGCGTTGATCATGAGGTTCGAGAAACATGTTTTGATCAGCTCAGAGTCCGCCTGAAGTTTCGAGTCGCCGTGGCCGTTCTGTTCTATGCTCACCGTCACTCCCTGCTGTTCGGCCTGGGTGTTGACCAGGTCACGGACCTCTTCGATCAGAGAACGCGCGTCGACCTCGCGTATTTTCAGTTTCGCCGGGCGGCCGTACCCCAAAAAATCGCTGACCAGACGGTTGAGCCTTGCCAGCTCGTCCTTGATCGTCGTCAGCATGTGAATGTATTGGGCGCGCGACGGTTCTTCCTTCGGCGCGAACATCGCGCGCAGGTGATCGATCGAGAGGTTTATGAAGTTGAGCGGGTTACGGATCTCGTGCGCGATGCCCGAAGCCAGCCGTCCGACGACGGCGGAACGTTCGGCCCGCTGCAACAGTTCTTCCAGATTGCGTTTGCTGCGCAGCCCCGAAAGCATTTCGTTGAACGTTTGCGACAACGTCTTCATCTCCTTCGGCCCCGAAACCGGCGCGCTGAAGTCCAGATTGCCCTCCGCCACTTTTTCCGCGACCTGGCCGAGTTCAGTGATCGGGCGGGTAATGCGCCTGGTGAAGATAGCGATGGCCGCAATCAGCAACAGACCCAGAGCCGCGAAGACTATGAGTCGAGTGCGCTCCGCCTCCTCTTTGACTTGTTGCAGACGCTTCATAGAGAGAACGATGTAGATGTGCCGCTTCGCGTTCTTTGGGACGCCGGTTTCACTGTCTTCGACTGAAGTAGTGATGGGGAAATGAAGAACAGCAATTTGCTTGTCGTTGGTTTTGCCAACGGCGCCCCTTAAATCTCCCGGACTGATCGATTGGGCTTCGTCGGGATAGGCTTTTGCGAACTGCCTCTCGATGTCTTTCTTGTCCGTGCTGTCGAAAATCTTGTCTTCCTCATCGACAATAAAGATGTGACGGATGATGCTTTCGGAGTTGATGGTCAGTCTGTACTGATCCTTCTGTTTGACCAGGTCATAAAGATGTGACGGATTATCCAGGGAGCGTAAAACCAGATCTGTCGCAAGCGGAATTTCCCGAAGGTATTCCTCCACCACGCGGGTCGTGCGCTCCTCCAGCCGCTGGTTGTAGTAGATGATCACGGCCATCGTCAGCATGAGCATCAGGGCGATGAACGCCACCATCTGCGCTCGAAAGCTGGAAGGCGATTTGAGAAAATCGGAGAGCTTCATAACTTGGCGATCAGGCGTTTGGCCTTCTCCTGGACGTGGCTTTCGGACTTGGTCGGCGACTGTTTCTGGATGATCTCCTGATACATTCGCCGGGCGTCTTCCTTGCGCCCTTTTTCCTCATAAGCCTGTCCGAGCGAGAGCTTCATTTCCAGATTGTGGGGCGCGACGCTCACCCCCTGCTCCAACCGCTGGATCGACCTGTTCATATTGCCTCCGAAGAGTCGGGGCAACTGGCGATCCATTTCGCCCAACGCCATGTAAGCTCCGCCGTCCTGATAACGATCGTTCAACTTCAGAACCGTCTCCATCTCGGCGCGAATCTTGCTGACCGTGGTCAAGGCCTTGAGCATGCCCTTCTGGTCGCTGTAGCCGCCGTAATTGACCCCTAGCCAGAAATGGCCCTCGACCCCGTTGGGCTGCGCGGCGACGGCCCGTTGGCCCGCGTTTATCCCCTTCTCGAAATACCCCACTTTCTCTGATTTCGCGGCCCGGTCGCCGACGAAATAATAAACGCGGGCGGCGCGCCACAGCCATTGGTAATCATTGCCGTTAGCGCCCAGCGCACGTTCGATGACGCCCATCGACTGTTTGTCGCGCGCGGCGTCGTCGCCGAAGGTGAAGAAATTGTCGGCCTCCTGATACGGGTTCGTGTTGGCCGGAGCCGCGGCGTTTTTGGTCTTCGGCTGCGCAAAGACAGGCGTAAGGAGGCAGCAAACGGTCAAAGTCAAAAATATCGCTATTTTCATCCGACAAAAACTAACAACACGTCTCGCGTTTCGCAAGTCGCCGGCGAAGCGCCACTTTTTCTCTCTTTCTCTATGTCTCTGTGTCTCTGTGTCTCTGTGTCGACTTCCCTGACCAACGCCGATTCGGAATTTGCCAAATCTCAGCCCATCGTCAAGAATACTGTTTTCTTTCATAGCGAGGAAAATGAGCATGAACAAGTTCTACGTTACAACGCCGATATATTACGTCAACTCGCATCCGCATCTCGGCCACCTTTACACGACTCTGGTCGCCGACACGGTGGCGCGCTACAAGCGTCAGCGCGGCTTCGAGACCTTCTTTTTGACCGGGACCGATGAGCACGGGTTGAACATCGAGCGCGCGGCGGAAAAGGGCGGCCTGCCCGTCAAACGGCACGTCGACAACATCGTCAACGAATTCAAGACAGCCTTCGCGCCTTACGGCCTCGCCTACAACCACTGGATCCGCACCACTGACGATTACCACAAGCGCGCCGCCCAGGAGCTTTGGCGGCGGGTGCGCGAGAACGGCCACATCTACAAGGGCAAATACGAAGGCCTGTATTGCGCCAACTGCAACGAATTTTACACCGAAAACGAGGCCAAAGCAGGCGACGACGGCCAACTTTGCTGCCCGCAGCATGACCGCCCGCTGGATCGGGTGGCCGAGGAGAGTTATTTCTTCAAGCTCTCGGAATTTCAGGGCAGGTTGCTTGAACTCTATGAGAAGAACCCGAACTTCATTCGCCCCGAAACCCGGCGCAACGAAGTGATCAGCTTTGTGCGCGGCGGATTGAACGACCTTTCGATCAGCCGCGTCTCGGTCAAATGGGGGATCCCCGTGCCGGACGACCCCGGTCACACGATGTACGTGTGGTTCGACGCGCTGTCGAATTACATCACGGCGATCGGATTCGGCAACGAACAATTCGGCGGCCTGCGGCATTTCAAAAAATTCTGGCCCGCCGACCTGCACCTCGTCGGCAAAGACATCCTGCGTTTTCACACCGTCTACTGGCCTGCCTTCCTGATCGCCGCCGGGGTCGAGCCGCCGAAGACGGTCTTCGCGCACGGCATGTGGCTTTCGGGCGGGCGCAGGATGTCGAAGACGCTCGGCAACGTGATCGACCTGACCGTGCTGCATAAGCATTTCACGACGGACGCGGTGCGCTATTTCTGCCTGCGCGAGATGGTCTTCGGGCAGGACGGCGATTTCACCTACGAGGCGCTGCTGGAGCGGGTCAACGCCGGGCTGGCGAACGGCCTGGGCAATCTGGCCAGCCGCACGTTGACGATGATCGTGCGCTATTGCGACGGAGTCGTTCCCGCGCCGGGGAAAGCCGGAGCGGAATTGACCCGGCGGGCCGACGAAGTGCGCGAAGCCGTCACGCAAGCCGTCGCTCAATTCGACCGCGAATTCGACGAGTACAATTTCAGCCGCGCGCTGGAGGCCGCGTGGTCGGCCATCGAGCGCGTGGATAAGTTCATCTCCGACGCCAAGCCCTGGGACCTGGCGAAACAGGCAGACGGGCGCGGCCCGCTCGAACTGGTCTTACATACGGCGGTCGAAACGCTGCGCCATCTGACCGCCCTGCTCGCGCCCGTTCTGCCCAACGCCACTCAGGAGATTTGGGCGCAGTCAGGCGAAGCGGGCAAAGTCTGCGAAGTCGCGCCGAGCGCGCTGCGGTGGGGGCAATCTACTGGCAAGCGCGTCGGCGAAGTCAAACCAATCTTCCCCAAACTGGACAAAAAGAAAGTTATGGACGAAATCAAACAGGAAGAAGCGGCGAGCCAGGCCGCGCGAACAGAAGAGGGCAAAGAACAACCCGTTCAATCTCCGGCTCAACCGGCGCAAGCCGTGAGCCAGCCGGCGGCGGCGCCGGCCTACATCACGATCGACGATTTTGCGAAAGTCGAATTGCGCGTAGGCCAGATTCTGACCGCTGAACGCATACCGAAAGCCGACAAACTGCTGCGATTCACAATCGACCTGGGCGAGGCCGAGCCGCGCCAGATACTGGCCGGCATCGCGCAATATTACGAGCCGGAGAAACTGGTCGGGCGCAAAGTGATCGTCGTCGCAAACCTCAAGCCGAGAAAGATACTCGGCTTGGAGTCGCAGGGGATGATCCTGGCGGCTGCGGTGGGCGAAGAAGGGCGGCCAGTGTTGGCGGGATTTCTGGAGGAGGTTCCGAACGGGGCGAAGTTGAGATAGACCCAGACTGTGGGACGCCGCTGAAAATATAGCGCCGAAGGCGCCGCCGCAGACGCCGAGAACGCGGAGGCTTCGCAGAGAGAGGAAAAAAGAGACTCTCGGTTCTTCCCTGCGAAACCTCGGGGCGCCCCGCGCCTGCGGCGGTGAGACCAGCATTACTTGATCATGGAGTTTATAGATTCCCACGCCCATCTCGACGTTCCCAACTACGACGCCGACCGCGCGGAGGTAATCGACCGCGCGCGCCAATCCGGCGTCGAAATGATTCTGGAAATCTGCGGGAGTGACGTCTCAAAAGGCTCGCTCGATGTCGGATTGAAAATCGCCGAGGAATATCCGTTCATTTACGCCGCCGTCGGCGTACACCCTCACGAGGCTAGCCTGTACGATGAAGTCCTAGAGCGGAAATTGCTCGCTATGAGCGATCACGAGAAGGTGATCGGTTGGGGAGAGATCGGGTTGGATTACCATTATGACCACAGCCCTCGCGACGCGCAGCGCCGGGTCTTCCGCCGCCAGTTGCGACTGGCGCTAGAACGCCGATTGCCGGCGATAATTCACACGCGCGAAGCCGAAGACGACACGATTCAAATCCTGCGCGAAGACTGGGCGGAGGCCGGCGGCGACGTCGTCGGCGGGGTCATTCACTGCTTCACGGGGACCCAAAGGCTGGCCGACGCGGCGATAGGGATGGGGTTTCACATCTCTTTCTCCGGCGTGTTGACGTTCAAGAACGCCGCCGAATTGCGCGAAGTGGCGCGGTCTGTTCCGATGGAAAGATTGCTCGTCGAAACCGATTGCCCCTATCTGGCGCCTTTGCCGCATCGCGGCAAACGCAACGAACCGGCCTTCGTGCGCGAGACCGCCGCAAAGCTCGCCGAATTGAAAGGCGTCGACGTCGAGGAGATCGCGAGCGTCACTGGCGGCAATTTTAAACGCCTTTTCGATCTGCGTTGAAATCGGCCTTCATTGACAACCCAGGCGGCAGACCTGGAATCCCCCGCCATAACGCTGTAGCGTTTGGCGGCGGGAGGATGTCAATGATAATCTACGCATAGTTCTTTGAAACTCTATGTTGGCGGTTGCGGTGGGGAGTCCACCGCGTAAAACCTAGAACGCTAAAGAACATGTAACGTTTGACGTCTACCCTGGTAGATTCCTCGCGAAACCCAAGCTGGAAAATATCAGGTGTCAACTCATACCTTCGCCGTGGGGCGAACGGAGAAGTAAAACGCTTGTGGAGCCAGTGTAAGACCTGCTGCGGGAGGCCGTTGGCGTTGAAGCGAAAATCCAGCCGCTGGAAGCGGCGGGAGTGTCAAAACTGTGCTCTAAACCGACCGTAGTCATAAGCGAGCGCGTGCAGAGAGACAAGGATTTAACCAAAACAGGCTAGGGTCAGCCTATCTCTACCGTTTGGCTGCGGGTGAGTTTGTGAATTATGGCGCAGAATACATTCGACATCGTTTCTCAAATTGATCACGCCGAGGTAGTCAACGCCGTCAATCAGGCTTTGAAGGAAGTCCAAACGCGGTTCGATTTCAAAGGGAGCAAGAGCGACATCGAACTTGAAGGACACGAAGCGATCGTTCTGACTTCTGACGACGAGTACAAGTTGAAGAGCCTAAACGACATCTTGCAAACGAAATTGGTCAAGCGCGGCGTGCCTCTCAAGGGACTGACTTACGGCCGTGTCGAATCAGCCCTGGGCGGTACGGTTCGCCAGCGAATCGCGCTGCAGCAAGGCATTCCGCAGGAGAAGGCCAAAGAGATCGTCAAGTTCATCAAAGACACGAAGCTCAAAGTACAGTCTTCGATTCAGGGCGACGCCGTGCGCGTCGCGGGCCGCGACCGCGACATCCTGCAGGAGGTTATCGCGGCCCTGCGCGATCACGATTTCGGCATTGACATGCAGTTCACTAACTACAGGTCGAACTAGGACATTGATGGCAAACATTCTTTCAGCGCCCGCCCCGCGCGAGATGCAAGCGACCGCCCAGGAAATCTTTCGCTCTATCCAAAGCGAAATGGACGCGGTGGAGGAGGAATTCGAGAAGCGGGCGCGCTCCAACATCCAACTCATCACGCGCATCGGTCAATACCTCTATCATACTGGCGGCAAGAGGGTTCGCCCGGCGCTCGTGATCCTTTCCGCGAAAATTTTCGGCGAGGACATAGACGCGGCGGTCATCCAGATGGCCACGGTGATGGAATTTCTCCACACCGCGACGCTGGTCCACGACGACGTGATCGACGGCGCCGAGCTGCGGCGGGGATATCAGGCCGTTTCGACGGAGTGGGGCAATGAGGCCGCCGTATTGATGGGCGACTGGCTCTACATGTCGGCCTTCGAGACCGCGCTGCAGCAGCGCAATCTGGCCATCCTCGACGCGTTGACCGACGCGACGCGCAGGATGACCGAGGGGGAACTCATCCAATTGGCCCTCGTCGGGAATATGCGCATCACCGAAGAGCAGCATCTGGAGGTCGTCACCCGCAAGACCGGCTACCTGTTCAGCGCGAGCTGCCGCGTCGGAGGAATTCTACGCGGCGCGAACGAAGAAGAGCGGCGCGCGCTCGCCGATTACGGGCTGTGTCTCGGCATAGCGTTTCAATTGGTCGACGACATGCTCGATTTCACCTCGGACTCGACGAAACTCGGCAAACCTGTTCTGAGCGATTTGCGCGAAGGAAAAGTGACGCTCCCTCTGATCCGCTTGTTGAGAAAGCAGCCGCAGTTCGCCTCTCTCGTGCGCGCCGCGATGGATGAACCCGCCGGAGAGACGAGATTGGCCAAACAGGTCTTATCGCTGCTCGGCGAATATGGGGAGCTGGACCACGCGCGCGAAGAGGCGTACGCTTACGCGGCGCGCGCGCAGGAGGCGTTGACCATCTTTCCGGACAATCGTTATCGCCGCGCCTTGAACGACATCGCCCAGTTCATAGTCGAACGCGACAGATGATTTGATTGCGGATTGCGGATTGCGGATTGCGGATTGAAAGAGGCCTTCTATAGACCTTCAATTCGCGTCAGAGGCAATTTGCGATTCGGGTTGGCGCCGCTTGCGGCGCCGATGTTGAGGGCGCCGATTGGGATTCAGGAGAATCCGCAATCCGCAATCCGCAATCCGCAATCCGCAATCCCCAATCATATGATTGATAACACCACCCTGGCTTCCCTCCAACGTTCGCTCGCCGAATACCGCGATGCGAAGCGAAAGACCAAAACCAGGATCGCCGAGATCGAGGCCGAAGCCGAGATGTTGCGTTCGCAACTGACCACGATCGACGCGATTATCGAACAGACCGAGACCGCTCTGCGCAAAGTCTTGTTCCCCGCCGACTACCAGGCTGATTCCCGGACCGACAGGCGATCCGTCGGCTATGAGATCGAGCCATACCGCCCGTCCGAAGTCGAGATCGAAGCGGAGGTCGCCAAGATTCAGAGGAACGAGCAGTCGAGCAACGTCCGTTTCAATGATTTTCGCATTCCGCAAGCCGCTACGGTCATTCTGCGCGAGGCCAATTCATCGCTGCACGTCAGCGAGATATATCGTCGTATGGCCGAAGGCGGCTTCGAATTTCGCGGCCAGCACCAACTGATCACGCTCGCCGTCAGTCTGAGTCGCAGCAAACGTTTCCGCAAGGTCGCCCCGGGCACATTCGAACTCAATCCTGAATACCAGGCCGGGCAGGTGGCGTAATGGTAAATCTTAGCCACGAATGAACACGAATGAACACGAATGAACACGAATCCTTTTCCCGACCTTGATCCCTCCGGTTCCCACTCCTTGCCTGCATTCGTGAATATTCGTGTTCATTCGTGGCTGAAACTCTTTTCTTAAATGCGTATGATCCCTGTGACATCTCCGCACGAGATTGAAGTGAAACTCCGATTCGACGGCCTTGACGCGTTCGCGCGCGCCGGGATCGCTCTGGAGATTGAAACAGCGCGCCATTTTGAAGACAACTGGCTGCTTGATTCCCCCGATTGCCATCTCGGAGAACGCGCCGCGATCTTGCGAGTGCGTTCCGCCGCCGGCAGAGGCGCCATCACATACAAGGAAAAGGCGGACGGCCTGGCCCCCGCGTCACGGTTCAAGAAACGGATCGAGATCGAAACCGCGATTGAAGACCCGGAGAGCGCCGTGGCGGTCTTCGAGCGCCTCGGTTATCGCAAATGGTTTCGGTACCAGAAATACAGGACTGTTTACCGGGCCACATTGCCCGACGGATCCGAATTGCACGTCATGTTTGATGAAACGCCTCTCGGCCCGTTCGTCGAGCTTGAGGGCGAAGAGGAGGTTATCGCCCGGGCCGTTGAATTGCTCGGCGTAACCCCCGAAGAATACGTTCTGGAGAGTTATCTTGCGATTCAGGCGGAGCATTGCCGGCGGCGGGGCAAACCGCTAGGAGACATGACCTTTGGCGAAGCCGTTGATAGTCGTTTTGGGCGCCACGTTGAGATTTGACCGTCGGTACGCTCCCCGTACCGTACCGAGAGAGGTAAAAATGAAAGCAATGATTCTGGCCGCCGGGTTCGGGACTCGCCTGTGGCCGTTGACGGTCGGACGGACCAAGCCCGCGCTCCCTTTTCTCAACCGCCCCCTGATCGCTTACACGATCGAATACCTGAAGCGCCACGGCGTCGAAGATTTGATCATCAATCTGCATCACGAACCCGATTCGGTGCGCGCGCAGATCGGCGACGGATCGGATTACGGAGTCAGGATCGATTACTCGGTCGAAGAGCCTGAAATACTCGGCACGTCCGGCGCGATGGATCGCGTCCGCGAACAATTGGACAAAGAGACCTTCGTCGTCATCAACGGCAAGATCATCACCGACATCGATCTCGGCGCGGCCATCGCGGCTCATCGCGACCGCAAGGCTCTCGCCACGCTCGTCTTACTCCCGAACCACGAACGCGAACGATTCAGCGAGGTGAAGATCACCGACGACGGCCTCATATCGGAATTTGCAGGTTTTCCCGAATCTGGCGATCCTCGATCCTCAATCCTCGATCCACGTTCTCCGCTGATGTTCACCGGAATACACGTCCTCGAGCCGGGGATATTCGATTACATTCCGCGCGGGGTCTTTTCGGATTCAGTGCGCGACGTGTATCCGAAGGCGATGGCTGACGGCAAAAACATCGCCGCGTACGTCGCCTGCGGCGACAGCTCATGGCGCGAGTTGAGCACGCTTGAGCGGTATCTGACCATCAGCCTGGAATTTTTGCGCCGCGAGGGGCGGGACACAATTATGGATGAGGGCTGCGAGGTCGAAAGCGGCGCGACGGTCGAACGGTCGGTATTGTGGAAGCGCGCGCGCGTCGGACGCGGCGCGCGACTTACCGAATGCGTCGTCGGCGATGACGTCATAATTCCTTCGGGCGCCGAATTCAGCCGCGCCGCCATTGTACGCGCCGACGCCGCTTCATTAAATGACCGTCCGGAAAAGGCTTTACCGGCGGAGATAATCGGCGACAACCTTGTAGTGAAATTCGGGTGATGGTACCATCCCGGCCACATTCGAGGGGCGAGGATCGAAGATCGAAGATCGAGGATGGATAATCGCCTGACGCGTGACGAGGCAGTCTGCGATTATCCATCCTCGACCCTCGATTTTCGATCTTCGATACCCGATCCTCCTTTTCGGAGCCCCCCCTGCCCCGACAAACCGAAACAGACATATGACGACACAGAACATTCAACTGTGCCTGATGACAGGCCAAATGGCAGGAATGACGGGAGGGCTGAGCGAAAAACGCGTGATAAATTATGTGTCGCGCTATTTCGACATCCCTCTCGAAGAGGTCAGATTTCAGGCGCTCACCCCCGACGCCTCGACACGCAAATACTACCGCGTCTTTGCGGGCGCGGATTCGGACGATACATTCATCATCAGTCTCTACCCGACGCCCTTCAACGCGCACGAAAACTCTTTCGTTGACGTGTCGCGGTTGTTCGAGCGCGCCGGCTTGCCGGCGCCCAGGATCATTGACGTCGCCGACACCGACGGAATCATTCTGCAGGAGGATCTGGGCGACACCAGCCTGGCGAAATGGCTGTGCGACGCCTCTGATTGCGGCGACGCGAAAGGCGCAGAGGCGATGATGCGGCGGGCGATCGAGTTGATCGCCCGAATACAGGCCACGACGCAAACCGCATACGAGATGAACTCCATCTCCAGCCACCTCGCCTTCGACGAGGACAAACTGTCGTGGGAGCTGAACTATTTCTTCGACCATTTCTTCGGCAGCCTGAGGCAGAGGCAGTTTGAAGCCGAAGAGGCCGAGGCGATCAAAGTCGATCTGCAAGCCATCGCCGCCGAACTGGCCGCCCGCCCGCGATCGCTGACTCACCGCGATTACCACGGGATGAATCTGATGGTCGACGCCTGGGGCGCGCTCAGAATTATCGATCATCAGGACGCGCGAATGGGGCCGGCGACTTACGATCTGGTTCCGCTGCTCGTCGAACGCCGGCTGCATTCCGTCGACGAAGCATGGGTCGAAGACCATAGGAGGTTTTTCCTGAGCGCCCGGGCAAAACTCGGTTTGCCGAGGATCGAGCCTGAAGAGCTGCGATACGAATTTCACCTCATGACTGTGCAGAGGCAACTGAAAGCCATCGGCACGTTCTCTTACCAAACGGCCGTGGTCGGGCGCGGCGAGTTTTACAAAAAATACATTGAGCCTTCGATCAGAACCGTGTTGCGCGCGATGGCGAGGCCGGGAATGAAAGAGTATCCGGCGTTACGGAAAGCGCTGGAAACCTCTTAACAGTACCGCGCGCGTAAGCAAGCGGCTGACCTATGAATCAGCCGCTTGCTTACGCGCGCGACGCCGTACCAAACTCACGTGCCCTGATTTGGTTTGAGAAAGCGGTTTGAGAAAGCAGTTTGAGAAAGCATGGATGATCGCGCAGTCAGGATCATTGACGTCCTCCCGCCACTAAGTCGGAAGCCGACTATAGTGGGGGATTCCGGTTCTGAATTAAGACTCCGGGCCGCTTGCCCGCAATCGACCGGTAGGTTCTCAGTTCACAACAACGCGCTAGTTGGAGTTTCAAAGAACTGGGCGGACTATAGCATGGATTCGCCCTTTCAGGGCGGCGAAATTCATCTCCATCCAAGTCGCTCAAGATAGCGACTATGGATGGAGCATTCTTTCGCGGAAGAGGTAAATTTCTCAGCCTGGTGTTGAGGCATCAGCCCGAGAAGATCGGTCTCAGCCTCGACCAGTCCGGCTGGGCGTCGGCGCCGCAGTTAATCGAAGCGTCGCGCAAGCGCGGGTTTGAATTCACGCTCGAAGAGCTTCAGAATGTAGTCGCCGGCAACGACAAGAAACGATTTTCTCTCAGCGAGGACGGCCTTTGGATCAGGGCCAATCAAGGCCATTCGATCGAGGTCGAGTTGGGATACGACCCTACCGTCCCGCCTGAAATTCTTTACCACGGAACGGCTGAAAGGTTTTTGATTTCAATCGAACAACGAGGGCTGATTAAAGGTAAACGCCATCATGTTCATTTATCGGCTGACGTTGATACGGCGACGAAAGTGGGGCGGCGACACGGAAAGCCGGTCGTGCTGAGAATCGAAGCCGGCCGGATGCGTCAAGACGGTTTTATTTTTTACCTTTCGGCGAATGGGGTGTGGCTGACTGATCGCGTGCCCGTTCAGTATCTAACCGGTACTGTACCAACCTTGCGCGGCTCGATATAGTGTTTTAAGGTTATGAAGCAAACGTACATTTCCGAAATTTCGAAACATCTCGGCGAAGAGGTCACGATCAAAGGGTGGCTTTACAACAAACGTTCGAGTGGCAAATTGGGCTTCCTGGAAATTCGCGACGGGTCGGGGATCATTCAAGGCGTCGTGTCGAAAAAAGACGTGAGCGACGAGGCGTGGGAGAACACCGAGACGGTTACGCAGGAATCTTCGGTCATCGTCAGGGGCGCGCCGCGGGAGCATCCGAAAAAGCCCGGAGTATACGAACTCGACATCAAGGACCTGCGGGTACTTCAACTGGCGAGCGAATACCCGATCACGCCGAAGGAGCACGGCGTCGAATTTCTGATGGACCACCGCCATCTGTGGCTGCGGTCGCGGCGTCAACATGCGATCTTGCGTGTGCGACACGAAATCGTCAGGGCTGTGCGCGATTTCTTCGACAACGACGGGTTTATTCTATGCGACACGCCGATCTTCACCCCGGCGGCCTGTGAAGGCACGACGACGTTGTTCGAGGCGTCCTACTTCGATGAAAAAGCCTACCTGACGCAATCCGGGCAGCTTTACAATGAAGCGACCGCGGCGGCTTTCGGCAAGGTCTATTGCTTCGGCCCGACGTTCCGGGCCGAAAAATCGAAAACCCGGCGCCACCTGACCGAATTCTGGATGGTCGAGCCTGAAGTCGCTTACGCCAAGCTGGACGACATAATGGCGCTGGCCGAAAACTTCTTAAGCTTCATTGTCGGGCGCGTCCTGGAGAATCGCAAAGAAGAACTGAAGCATCTCGAACGAGACATATCGAAGCTCGAAAAGATCGCCCCGCCATTCCCCCGCTTGCAATATGACGACGTGGTAAAGTTGCTCCATGAGGGCCACGCCAAAGGCGAGATGGAAAGCCGCTTCGAATGGGGAGGCGACCTCGGCTCGCCGGATGAAACGTATCTTTCCAATCTGTTCGACAAGCCGGTGATGGTTCATCGCTACCCGGCGGCGGTTAAGGCGTTTTATATGGAGCCTGACCCGGAGCGGCCTGAACTGGCTCTGTGTGTCGATGTTCTCGCGCCCGAAGGTTATGGCGAGATCATCGGTGGCGGAGAGAGGGCTTCATCATTAGAATTACTTTTGAACCGGATCCAGGAGCACGGCTTGCCTGAAGAGGCCTTTGACTGGTATCTGGATTTGCGCAAATACGGCAGCGTCCCGCACGCGGGTTTCGGCATGGGGATCGAGCGGTGTGTGGCGTGGTTGTGCGGGCTTGAACATGTGCGTGAAACGATTCCATTCCCCCGGATGCTTTACAGGTTGAAACCATGACATTGTTCATTTGTCATTGTTCATTCGTCATTTGTCATTGAAGAAGATCGACTCCGGCAATGACAAATGACGAATGAACAATGACAAATGAACAATACGCGGTTCTTCCCCAGTCTCTGAAGCTCGAAAGTGAGGATACTCTCCCCATGAATCGACGTGAAGATACCGCAAAACCGGATGCGGAGGAGACGGAGGGCGTCTGGACGCCGAAAGTCGCTCCCGCTCCCCGAAAAAAACCGCTGATCGCGACCTGGCTCAGCGAGTTTGAAGAACAGATCGCGCGCGATTTTTTTCGGCGCACGGGATTGGATTACAAACAAACCATAGCCTTGATCATCGACTCCGCCGATCCGTTTCCCGGAATGCAGGTGCTCGACGTGCCGACCGGAACCGGAGTCATAGCCCGTCAGTTCGTAGGAAAGATCGGGGAAAAAGGCAAGATCACCGGCGGAGACATATCGCGCGAAAAGCTCGAAAAGGCGCGGCTGGCGGCGCATTCAGCGAAAGTCTCCATGCGCATCGAGTGGCGGCAAATGATGGCTGAAAGACTGGCGTTCGGCGATTCCAGCCTCGACCTGATAACGTCGGTAATGGCTTTTCACCGGATACAGGCGCCGAAGTTTCTCGATTCGGCCTATCGCGTGCTGAAGCCCGGCGGGCGGCTACTGATAGCCGATGAACTCGCGCCCAAGGTCGCCTCGAGCCCGTTGAAGCTCAAGTTCCGCAGGCATTATTATCGCTATATCGCGCGTGATCCGGGCGAAGCCGATGCGCATTTTTATACTGCGAATGAGGTGATGGAGATGCTCAATGAGCGGAAATTCAAGCAGATCGTACTCAGGGCGCTCAGACAACGCAGCGAACATGATCGAATATTTACTTTGATCAAAGCGGTGAAATGAACGCGCAGAATCCAAAGAGGAAAGTGACGATCATCGGCGTGTTGATGGACCTGGGCGCTGATCGTCGCGGGGTGGACATGGGGCCGTCGGCGATTCGCGTGGCCGGGCTGAACGAGCGGTTGGCAGGATTGGGCTACGAAGTTACCGACGCGGGCAACATCGGCGTGCGCAACCCGGAAATGATGCAGATCACCGACCGCAAGCTGAAATATTTGCCGGAGATCGCCGCCGCCTGCCAGACCTTAGCCAGCCAGGTCGAGACCGCCCTCGAAGAGGGCGCGATCCCGATCATCCTCGGCGGAGACCATTCGATAGCGATAGGCAGCGTATCGGGACTCGCCGCCTATTACCACAAGCACGAACACCGCGTCGGAGTCATATGGTTCGACGCGCACGGCGACATGAACACGCCTGAAACTTCCCCTTCCGGCAACATTCACGGAATGCCTTTCGCCGCAATTCTCGGACACGGCGCGCCGGAGTTGACGCGCATCGGCGGGTTCGCCCCGAAAGTTCATCCCGAAGATTGCGTGCTGATCGGCGCGCGCAGCGTAGACCCTGAAGAGGCCGTCGCGCTCAAGGCGTCCGGCATACGCGTGATTACGATGCGCGAACTCGACGAACGCGGGATGAGCGCGGTGATGGACGAGGCGATGTGGCTGGCCTCGCGTCGTACCGGCGGATTCCACGTTACGATGGATATGGATTTCGTCGATCCTGATTTCGCGCCCGGCGTCGGAACCCCGGTTCCCGGCGGGCCGACTTATCGCGAGAGCCATCTGGCGATGGAGAAGATCGCCGATTCGGGCAAAATGCTTTCGTTCGAGCTGACCGAGGTCAACCCGGTCCTTGACGTCTCGAACAAGACCGCCGAACTGGGCGTGCAACTGATCCTGTCGGCGTTCGGCAAGAAAATTATGTGATCGTCATGAATAGGACTTATGGGACTTATAGGACTTATAGGACCTATAAGTCCTGTTAGTCCCATTCATGTTTTAAGGAGCAATCTTTGTCGAAGAAACTCAAAGTCGGAGTAATCTTCGGCGGGCGTTCCGGCGAACACGAGGTTTCGCTGCGCTCCGCCGAATCGGTCATCAACGCCCTGGATCGGGGCAAATACGAGATCGTCCCGATCGCCATCACCGACCAGGGCAAATGGCTCGCTTCGAGCGAGGCCACGAACCTGCTGCCGAGCGCCGTCATCGAGAACGCCGATCAACGCGTCGCCATCTTCGGCGATCCGACGGAGCGCGGATTGGCCCGGTTTACCGAAGAGGCCGCGGACGGGAAGCGCGATCAGATTGACGTCATCTTTCCGGTCCTGCACGGCACTTACGGCGAAGACGGCACGATCCAGGGGTTGCTGGAAATGGCCGACGTGCCGTACGTCGGATGCGGCGTACTGGCTTCGGCCACCGGGATGGACAAGGTACTGATGAAGCGGTTGTTCCGCGAAGCCGGTCTGCCGATAGTCGATTTCACGAGCTTCTTGCGCGCGCAATGGGAGGCCGATCCGCAGGAGATCGAAGTACAGTTGATGGACGAGATCGGATTCCCCTGTTTCGTCAAGCCCGCCAATCTGGGGTCGTCGGTCGGAATCTCAAAAGCCGTTGACGCGAATAGTCTGAACGAGGCCATTGCGACGGCGGCGAAATACGACCGGAAAATCATCGTTGAAAAGGGCGTTGACGCGCGCGAGATCGAGGTCAGCGTCCTCGGCAACGACGAGCCGATAGCGAGCCTGCCCGGAGAGATAGTCCCGCAAGCCGCCGAGTTTTACGACTATAAGGCGAAATACATCGACGACAACGGCGCGCGTCTGGTCATACCGGCTGATCTCGGCGCGGAGATGATCGCCGAGATTCAGCGACTCGCCATTCGCGCGTTCCAGGCGATTGATGGATCGGGGCTGGCGCGAGTCGATTTCTTCCTCGAACGCGCGACGAACGAATTGATCGTCAACGAGATCAACACGCTGCCCGGATTCACTTCGATCAGTATGTATCCGAAGTTATGGGAGGTGAGTGGGATCAGCTACGGCCAGTTGATCGACCGTTTGATCGAGTTGGCGTTTGAACGCCATCGCGAGAAATCGCGCAATGTGACGAGTTACGGATGAGAAGGGCGATTGCGCATCGCCCATTGATTGGCAGGAAAGGAGACTCGGAACGGATTTCCCCGCGAGACAATGGGCGATGCGGAATTAGCGATGGGCAATACTTATGGTAGCTGTCGCAATTCTGCGTAATGCAGGTAGACGATCACGAAGCTGAGGAGCACCAGCGTTTCGATGAATGCGAGGCCGAGAATCAGGGCTATCTGAATGCGGTTGTAAGCGCCCGGATTGCGGGCCATGCCCTCACAGGCCGCAGCCGCTACGCGACCCTGGCCAATGCCGCACAGCCCCGCCGCTATTCCGAAGCCTATTGCCGCGCCGATGTAGCCAAGCCCTCTCCTTAGGCCCGCGCCTTCGGCGGCGCCTCCAGCCGGTTGCGCAAGAGCGGTCATCGCCGAAAAGAGCACAGTCGTCAGTCCAAAGCCAAGACGAATCAGATTTCGTTTCATTGTTTTCTCCTTTGAAATTGATTGGGTGATTGATTGATTCGCGGCGCGACGGCGGGGAAAGCGCATAAAACTGATATGAAAAATTCCCTGCCCCGCTCGCGCCGCCGCGGTTCAAAGGATGCTTGACGGCGCCGTTATCGGCTTTGGCAATGAATGCGACGCCAGGTTTACATTGCATATCCTGGGGGATTGCAAGCTCCATACTGCGTTTGCCGCCTCAAGAGATGATAAAGCCGAATCCGACGAGCCGGTTTGCATCCGAGCTAAATGTCAATGAGCTGTCGCCACCGCATGGTCGTGGGCGCGCTCGCCGTGATGCTCTTCAGAATGATGCGAGACCTCGCCGAGATAGACCATCGAGAGAAGTACAAAGATAAACGTTTGAATAACGGAGGTCAGCAACCCCAGAGGCATCAGCACAACGGGCAAAATCCATTGCGCCAGGGATGAGATAGCGCCGCTCAGTTGCTCTTCGCCGAAAATGTTTCCGAAAAGACGAATGCTCAGACTCATAATTCGAGCCAGGTTGCTGAAGATCTCGATCGGAAACAAGAAGAACATAATGCCGATGCTCGGCACCGGCCCTCCGAAATGTTTTATGTGTCCGAGCAGGCCGTTTTCGCGAATGCCGACGTAGTTGTAGTAAAGAAATGAGGTGATCGCCAGCGCCAGCGTCACGTTGAAATTGGCCGTCGGCGCGACCATGTCCGGCAGCATTCCGGTCAGGTTCGACAGCAGAATCAAAATGCCGAAAGTAGCGACGACCGGAAAATGCTTCATCCCTCCCGTCCCGACCAGATCGCTGAGCAGGCTGCGAATCGCTTCCACCCCGACCTCAAAGGACTGTTGCCGGTTGTTCGGAGATTCGACAGAGAGCTTCCCGCGCAGAATCGTCAGGATCACGACGGCGACCACCATGACGAACAAAAACATCACGACGTGCGTCGGGATCGGTAGATAACCGGCGTCAAGATATTGCTGAAAGGTTTTGTCTTCGCCGGGCCACTCCGGGCCGAAGATTTTCAGATACTTGTAGATCGGCGGCATGATCACCTTTTGAAGTTCGAATACCGGCTCGCCGATCCAGTGATTCAGTTTTTCGACAATGAACGGGACGTGCTCGGCGTGAGCGGCCGCCGCGTGTCCGGCGGCTTCGGCCGGTTGCGCCCCATGTCCAGCCTCTTGTCCGTGCGCCTGCAGAAGATTCAATAAAAACATAAATGCGATCTACTCTTTCGGTGAATTTTCCTGAGCGTTTTCGCCGGTCCTGAAGAATTTGAGAAACAAGCACAGTTGATAAGCCGCTTCGATCATCACTCCGCCTGTGAACGCCGCGAACCCGATCCCGATTCCCAATGGGTGAAAATAGCCGGTCGAGAGCGCGATCCCTATGGCTGCGGCGATGGCGAAATAGCGCAGGATGAATTTAGACGCAGTGAACGGCGGGACGCGCCCGCTCTGCGTCATGACGGCTTTGCTCAATATCGCCGCAACGCTGCCGCTCAACCAGCGGATGTTAAACAGGCACAACGCGCCTCCGAGCGCCACTCCCAGGGCCATTCGCCATCCAGCCAGAAACCATCCGGCGATCAGCGCGACGCCGATCACGACATAGGTGTTGCGCTGAAACCGCCGTTCGATCCCGCTGTCGTCAATTTGGCTCATCTGCGAAACAGGGATTTTAAACTGGCGCGGCTGAGTCTGTCCAATCATGAGTAACTATTCCGCCAGCTAAAACAAGGCGGCCTTCTTATTGATATTGGAAGAGAGGATTGCGCTACGCAAAGCCAACGCGCAATGCCAAATTCCTCTGTCGGCTATAAGCCGACAGTCTCCTTTGGCGGAATTTATGAGACTTATGGGATTTATAGGGCCTATGGGAACCTATAGATTCTATGGCCCCATTCATGACCGCTCGCCGAATTTGCTGAAATAGCCGAGCTGTCGCCGGTAGCAACGATGATTCTCCATGTCGAAAGCGACGCAGGAATCGATCGGGCGCGAATAAATGTGAATGCTGACTGCGCGCTCCGCGTCGGCGCTGAGGTTGTAGAGGCGATGGATTGTCTGGAGTTTGTCCGCCGTCACCACCGGGCCGCCGGCCGAGGCCTCGACCTCGCGGATCACCTCGAGCTTCGTATGCTCCGACCCCGCGACGCAATCAATCCCGACCACGTTCTGGTATTCGGGATGGTCACAGCCGAGCCATTTGTAATCGACGACGGCCAGATTGCCGCGCTGCGTGATCATCCAGCAGAGCTGGCCGTTGTGCGTGTGAACGGCGGTCTTTTGGCCGGGCTGCCAGCAGATGGTCATCACTTCAAAAAGCTCGTCGCGGTAAATCAGATTGCGCGTGTAGAACGCGTCGTCGAAAAAGACGTACGGGGCGAGCGACGAATCGGTGATCATCACGCTCGAACAGAGGTCCAACACGCAGTCCCGAGTGATCAGGCTCCGCTCGAAAGAGCGGATCCTGTCTATGAAATCGTCGATGCTTATCAAATGCTTACCTGTCATATCGCTTTACCCTCCGACGTGGACCGCCGGACGCCGTGACGGGTCGTGCTCGGCCTGGCGCAAGATTTCGTGCGTCACTGGCGCCGTGTCTCCTTCGCCGAAAAATATGAATTTCAAAACGTACCAGAGCGGGTTGCCCTCCGTCCACCCGAAATAGACGTGTGGGATTTGCCCCGTCGTGTCGCGCGCGTGGAGCAGGAACGCGGCGATCGCGTTCGGCACGGCCGGGCTTCGCGTCCGCAACACTTTATAAGCGCCCACCTGCACCCCGCGCACTCTGAGAACGCCCGAGAATTCCGAGACGTCGCCCGGCCTCACCTCGAAAAACAGCACGGGGTCGCCCGCCGGGATGTGGTTGTTCCAGCGCTCCTCTTTCTCCTTGAGCCGGTACTCGTCCACGTCGCCCCGGTCGGGGCGGTTGGCGATGATCCGGATCGTCCCCTTCCCGGCCTCCTCGATGAAGGCCCGCGCAGCCTCGTTCATCTCCACCCTCTCGACCCGCAACTCGGTCGAGCGCAGCGCGCGCGAAATGAACGAGACCGCGATGATCGAGATGATGAAGAACGACGCGATCTTGATGCCTTCGGGCCGCTCGATGATGTTGGTGACCAGGGTGTAACCGAAGACCAGCGAGATCGCGAGAAAGGCGTATCTGACCGCCCCATCGCGCCAGGTTGACATGGTCACCGCCACCGCGGCCGAAGTCATCAGCACCAGCACGCCGGTGGCGTAAGCGCCGCCTTGCGCGTTGTGATCCGCGTCGAAGATGATCGTCACGGCGAAAGCGATGGCCGTGTAAACCAGCACCAGCGGCCTCGTCGCGCGCGTCCAATTCGGCGCCATTCCGTAGCGCGGCAAGTAGCGCGGCACTATGTTGATCAAGCCCGCCATCGCCGACGCGCCCGCAAACCACAAAATCAAAATCGTGCTTACGTCGTAGGCAGTGCCGAAATAATCGCCCAGGAAATGATGGGCGAGATAAGACAGCGCGCGCCCGTCCGCTTCGCCGCCTTTCTGCGTCGCCGTCGCCGGGCGGAACTCTTCAGCCGGGATGAGCATGGTCGTCACCAGGCTGCTGGAAATGAGCATGAAGCTCATGATCAAAGCCGCGCTCAACAGGAGGCGGCGCGTGTTGCGAATGCGACCAGCCGGCCTTTTAGGATCGTCCCCCGGATCGCCTTTCACCAGCGGCATGACGGCCACGCCGGTTTCAAATCCCGACAAACCGAGCGCGAGTTTCGGGAACAAGATCAGCGATAGTCCTATCATCAGAAGCGGGTTGCCCTTGACTTCGGGCATTGAGAACATCGCGTTTTTCCAGGCCGACAGCGTTTGCGGGTGAATGAGTATTTCATACATCCCCACCCCCACGATCACCAAGTTGAGCAAGAGGTAACTGGCCACCAGAAGCACGGCCAAGCCGATCGCCTCTTTGAAGCCTTTGAGAAAGACCCCGCCGAGAACGCTGACCAGTAAGAGCGTGACCGCGACGCGGTGGTCATGCAGGAAAGGGGGCGCGAACGGGTTGTCTACGATGTGCGCGGTGGCGTCGGCGGCGGAGAGCGTGATCGTGATGATGAAGTCGGTGGCGACGAAGCCGAGCAGTATGAGCACGAAGAGTTTGCCGCGCCAGCGCGGCAGCAGGTCTTCGAGCATCGAGATCGAGCCTTCACCGTGCGGACTTTCCCGCGCCACGCGGCTGTAGATCGGCAGCGCGCCGAGCAGAGTCAGGAGCACCACGATCAACGTCGCAAGCGGCGAAAGCGCGGCGGCCGCGACGAACGCGATGCTGGGCTGATAGCCGAGAGTCGAGAAGTAATCCACGCCGGTCAAACACATCACCTGCCACCACGAGTGCGTGTGATGCTGGCCCTCTTTTTCGTGAGGGCCTTCGACCTCTTTGACCTGTCCTTCGAGGAACCACTTTTTGAAAGAGCTGATAGATTTTCTATCTACAACCGCAGTCGCTTCCGCCATTGTCTTTTTGCCCTGCCTTGCGCGGCAGCTTTCGCCGCGCGGAATTCCGATCGAATTGCGCCATTTGCGGGAAAAGCTCGTCCCCGCAGGCCAGTATCCTAACACCAACCATAAAACGGCTAAAGACGCGTGGTAAATCATCATTTTAGCGCTATGAGAAATTTTGACTTAATAATTTCTTGAATCTGAGAAGAACATCGAGTATCTTGCCCAGTCATTTCTGACTTAACATTTTCGACAAATAAAGTAATTAAAGGAGAGGGCTTATGAAAATATCTGATCAAACATTGAAAATGATCAACCAGTTGCCGCCGGACACGCGCGTTAAGGTTGACCAGATCATACGCACTCATGTCGCCGCTTGCAGAAGGACCGGCAGTCCCATTGAAAACCTGGACCGCCTATTTATTGAAGCCGTTGAAATCGTCAAACTCGAGGAACGGCGCCCGGAAACAAGGCTCGAATACTCGTCCGAGTGGGAGCCGTTTCGCCGCTACGATCAATATCTAAGCCCTCGTGATCTCTGATCAATGAAACTCGATCGTTTCGCGAAATATGCCTGGTTTGCGCTGGCTTTTAATTTGCTAGTCATCGTCTGGGGCGCTTACGTTCGCGCGAGCGGTTCGGGCGCCGGATGTGGCAGCCACTGGCCGCTCTGCAACGGCGAGGTCATTCCCGGCTCTCCGACCGTAAAAACCATCGTCGAATATTCGCACCGCCTGTCTAGCGGAGTGGCCTGGCTGCTGGTCGCGGGCGCGCTCGTCTGGGCTTTCCGCGCCTACGCTCCCAAACATCACTTGAGACGCTATGCGGCGGTCGCGATGTTTTTCATGTTGATGGAGGCGGCGATCGGCGCCGGCCTGGTGCTTTTCGAGATGGTCGCCGAGAATAAATCCATCGTGCGGGCGCTGGGGGTGTCGGGGCATTTGGTCAACACCTTCCTGCTGGTGGGAACGCTGGCGCTCATGGCCTGGACTGCGACGACGGGCGGACGATTAAATGTTCGAGGGCAAGGTTCGATCAACCGGGTGTTCGCCGCCGCAATGGTGGCGACTTTGATTCTGGGCGTGAGCGGGGCCGTGTCCGCGTTGGGCGCCACGCTCTTTCCGGTTACCTCTCTGGCCGAAGGGTTGAAGCAGGACCTGTCGCCTACGGCGCACGTCCTGGTTCGATTGCGGTTCTTCCACCCGCTCATAGCAATTGGAGTGGGCGGGCTTTTGATCTTGACTGCTTTCTTAGCTCGTTCGCGCCGGTCAAGCAATGGCGTCAAGAGATGGTCAACCGCCTTGATCGCGCTTGTGCTCGTACAACTCGGCGCGGGCGCGATTAATCTGTTGCTGCACGCGCCGATCTGGTTGCAGCTCCTACACCTATTACTTTCCGATTTGGTCTGGATCGCGCTGGTGTTGCTTGGCTGCTCCGCCCTTCAGCAACCCGCGCGTGGGCCTTCCGCAGGATTCGTGTTAGATCAAGACGCGCAGCGCTGGGACACGGGCACAGTACCGCGCGCGTAGAGTGGGACAGACTTTAGTCTGTCCCACTCTACGCGCGCGGTACTGTGCCCGTTCATAGTCACTGGAACCGCAACCCGCGCAGTTCTATCGTGATGTCCTTTACTTCGTCCTCGGTAATTTTTTGCGGGGCGTCGACTTTAAGCACTATATTCATCGACTCGCCGGGCTTGAGCGGATCTTTCCGGATGCGCGGAATCTGCAGCTTAATGGCCTGCGCGATGATCTTGTCTTCGAAGTCGAGCATCTTCCCGACCACTTCGACGCCGGTCAACTCCCGGTCGCCCCGGTTGGTCAGCTTCGCTCTCGCTTCGAGCTGCCACATCCCGATCATATTGGGATAAACCATCTTACCTTCGGGATCGACTTCCACCGTGACTTTATCCTTGTAAGCGTCGAATTCCGGCGAACCGGCCCGAGCCATGTTTTCAACTTCTCTGTCTCCGGCCGACTTGGTCATCACCAGCGCAATGATCAATAGCGACAACATGAGAGCCGCGATCGCGCCCACGGCCAGAAGCCCGCGCGAGCGATTCTGTTCGAAGCCGGCGCCGTTCTCGTTTTCGTTCTCGTTTTCGAAAACGGTCAATTGAGTTTCGTTATCCATAAATTGAAATCCCCAGTCGCAATGAGCGACGCCCGGAAAGGATGAGAATCAACCACGAAGAAACGAAGAACACGAAGTTTTTTCTCCGATCTTTCTTCGTGTTCTTCGTTTCTTCGTGGTTGATTTTTCACTCTCCACTAACCATCATTCTATCGATCTTGATTGTCGGCGCAGCCAATCGGCCACGGAACCGCAGGTCGTCGCCGATCATCTCGATCCCGCGCAGCATGTCGCGGAAATTGCCGGCGATGGTGACTTCTTCGACCGGGAAAGCCAGCTTGCCGTCTTCGATCCACCAGCCGGAAGCGCCGCGAGAGAAGTCGCCGGTGACCGTGTTGAAGCCGAAGCCGATCATCTCGGTCACGTAAAAACCGTTTTTAATTGAAGCGATAATCTCGTCAGCCTGATAGACTCCGGGAGCGATGAAAAAGTTGCCGAAACCGACCACCGGCGCGCCCGTCAAAGCGCGCGTAGCGTTCGCCGTCGAGCGCAATCCGAGTTTGCGAGCGGTGTAAGTGTTGAGCAGATAGTTTTTTAAAACCCCGTTCTCGACGACCACCGTGCGCCGCGTGGCCAAACCTTCGCCGTCGAATGGGCGCGACCCTAAGCGGCGGCGCATCCTGCCGTCGTCAATGACGGTCAGTCCGGGCGCGGCGATAGTTTCGCCGAGGCGGCCCACCAGGAAAGACGCGCGCCGAAAGATCGAATAGCCGTCAACCGCCACAAAAAAATCGCCTAACAGCTCTTCCGCCACGCTCGATTCGAAAACGACCGGCGCTTCCCGCGTCGTGACTTTGCGCGCGTTGAGCTTTCGCAAAGACCGTCTTGCGGCTTCCAGTCCCAACGCCTCGGGCGAATCGAGCGACGCGAGCGCGCATTGGCGGTCTCCCCAGGAGGCGACCTGCATCTGGCCGCCCTCTTTCGCAATCGGCGCAACCGTCAAGGCGCAAGTCGTGCTCTGGTATTCGCCCGCGAATCCTGCGCTGGTGACCAGGATGGTGTTTCTTACAGCCGTCGAACAAGCCGAGCCTTCGGAATTCGTGATGCGCGGGTCGGCGCCTCGGGCGGCCTCTTCGGCGGAGCGGGCCATGTCGATTTTGCGCTCGGTAGTCAGTTCGCCTACGCCCGGGTCGTACACGCCGAGATCGGCGGTTTCATGCGCCAACTCGTCTCGCGCCGGGAGCGCCGCCGCTTCGTCGATAGAAGTCAGTTTGGCCATTTCGACGGCGGAAGAGATCAGTTCGTCAATCGCCTGGGGGTTTGTGTCGGAAGTGGAGCTTGACGCCTGACGGCCTTGATAAAGCACGCGCAGTCCTACGCCGCGTGAAGCCGCTTCCTGCAACTTTTCGACCTCGCCGAGCCTGACCTCGACATGGAACTCCGTAGACTCGACGCCGACTGCTTCGGCGTCGGTCGCGCCGCGTTTGATCGCGCGATTGACGATGTCGGAGAGCAGTGCGATTGTAATCACTTCGTGCCTCCGACGGTCATCTCTGAAATTTTGATCGTCGGCAGGCCGACGCCGACCGGGACGGATTGCCCGTCCTTACCGCAAGTACCCACGCCTTCATCGAGCGACAGGTCGTTGGCCACCGCCGTGACCTTGGTTAAGGCGTCAGGGCCGTTGCCGATGAGCGTCGCGCCCTTGACCGGCGTGGTGACCTTGCCGTCCTCGATCAGGTAGGCCTCGGTCGCGCTGAAGACGAACTTGCCGTTGGTGATGTCGACCTGGCCGCCGCCGAATTGCACGGCGTACAGGCCGCGTTTGACCGAGCGAATTATCTCGTCGCGATCGCTCGCGCCGTTGAGCAGGTAGGTGTTGGTCATCCGCGGCATCGGCATGTGGCGGTAGCTCTCGCGCCGCCCGTTGCCGGTCAGACTCGCGCCGGTCAGCCGCGAGCTCAGCTTGTCCTGCAAATAGCCGCGCAGCACCCCGTTTTCGATCAGCACGGTTTGGGAGGTCGGATTACCTTCGTCGTCGATGTTGAGCGAGCCGCGGCGGTTCGGCATCACGCCGTCATCCACCACGGTGCAGAGTTCGCTCGCCACCTTCTGACCGATTAGCCCCGAGAAGGCGGACATGCCTTTGCGGTTGAAATCGGCTTCGAGGCCATGCCCGACCGCTTCGTGCAACAGCACGCCGGGCCAGCCCGGCCCCAGCACGACCTCCATCGAGCCGGCGGGCGCGTCCTGGGCTTCCAGTTGAACAATCGCCTGGCGCGCGGCCTCGCTGGCGTAATAGTCGAGTAATTGGTCGCTGAAGAAATCCATCCCGACGCGTCCGCCCCCGCCCGAAACGCCGGATTGGAGATTGCCGTCGTCGTCGGCGATGCACATCACGCGCATTCGCGCCAGCGGTTGCGCGTCGCCGATTAACTTGCCTTCGGAAGTGGCGATCAGGATGACCTTGAATTCGTCTGCGAGGCTCACCTGCGCCTCGCGGATTCGCCGGTCGAATGCCCGCGAAGTTCTATCAATTCGATCCAGCAGTTCGATCTTGTGGGGGAGCGGCTCGTCGTCAATCAATTGCGCGACCGGATAAAGATCGTGCGAGGGACTCTCTCGTGAGACGTTGATCGTGCCGGCGCCGGACCCGCTCTGGGCGATGTGCGCGGCGGTCAAGGCGGCCTTGCGTATCGCGGCGACGTCAATCTCGTCGCAGTAGGCGTAGCCCGTCTTTTCTCCCGAAATCACCCGCACGCCGACGCCCAGTCGAGCCGCGCGATTGGCCGATTTGACGATCTGTTCTTCGAGGTTCAGAGAGTTGAGCGTCGCGTATTCGAAGTAAAGGTCGGCGTAATCGCCGCCCCGAGACATCGCGACGCCTAGCAGAGATTCGATGTCTGAAATAGTGATGTTGAATTTCCCAGTAAAAAACTTGATTGGTTCGGTCATAGCTGTGCCTGCGCTTTCACATTCGTTCGCCAAGATGCAACGCGGCGACGCCGCCGGTCAGATTATGGTAACGCACGTTCGCATACCCGACCTCGCGCATCATCCCGGCCAACCGCTTCTGGTCGGGAAACGCGCGCACCGACGCGGGCAGATAGCGATACGCGCCGTCGGAGCCTGAAACGAGAGAACCAACGTGGGGAAGAATGTTATGGAAGTAGAACTCAAAAGCCTGGCGGAAGACTGGGATCACGGGGCGCGAAAATTCCAGCGCCGCCGCGCATCCGCCCGGTTTGAGCACGCGCAAAATCTCCGCCAACCCGCCCTCGACGTGTTCCAGGTTTCGTAAACCGAAAGCGATGGTCACGACGTCGAAGCTGCAATCAGCGAAGGGCAATCGCAGCGCGTCCCCCTCGGCGAGAAGGGCGCGCCGGACCTGTTTAGTCTTAATCTTTTCATTCCCGATGACAAGCATCGGATGGCAGAAGTCGCAGCCGATGACGCGCGCATGTTTTTCCAGTTCGAGCGTCAGGTCTGCTGTTCCGCAACACAGATCGAGAGCGAGCGCCCCCGGACGCGAGAGCGCGTCCTTCAGCTTTTTGACGGTGAAGCGCCGCCAGAGCCTGTCGACGTTGATCGAGAGCAGGTGGTTGAGCCTGTCATAACTGGGTGCGATCTCCGCGAACATTGCGCGCACCGCCCGAGTTTTACCGGACGCGTTTAACTCTGGGCTGGGCGTTGCGACGCGCGATGTTTCGATCTCGACCTGTTCAAAGGGCAAGGGCATAAATGAATTTCAAACTCGGATCTCGGATTTGAGATCCGTCGCCCACTGTTCGCTCATTCTTCGAGAACTCCTGCGGAAAAGCAACCACGAGGAGTGTGACGACCCCTCGGAAAATGAGTGAACCGTGGGCATTATGGATTCAATTTGAAATTTTCGCTGACCCGCCCCAGCGCCACAACGGTCATCGCGTTGGCGTCAAAGAGGCGCTTGGCGACGCGCTGCACGTCAGCGGCGGTGATCTTTTCGATGTTCTCTTTAACGGTCAGCGGATAATTTTTCGGCGTCTTGAATGCCTCGATCTCGCGCAGGTAGTTTTCGACCGAGCGCGCGGCATGCTCTTCCGCCAGGGCCGATTTCGCGGCCGCAATCTCTTCGGCGGAAACGGCGGCAGTGGCGAGCGACGTGAAACTCTCGGTCGCCTTACGCGAAAACGCCGAGGCCTGATCGGCGGGTATTGACGCCGAGAAGTAGAACGGCCCCGACAAGACGCGTCGCGTCGATTGGGCCGTGAAACTCCCGCCAACAGCCTCGGCCTCGCGTTTCAGTCTCGCGTTTAAAATCCTGGCGATCGCTTCGGCGAATAGAAAATCCGGATCGGCGATTCTGAATCCGATCATCCCTCCGCGCAATTCGACGTTCGGCGCGTCGGGGACCTCGACTTTGACCAATTTCAACTCGACGGTCTGCGCCGGCTGCCGGAAGGTGGCCGGAACGGACTGTCCTTTCGCCCATCCGCCGAAAAAGGCCCTAAACGGCCTCATTGCGCGGTCATGCGTGATGTTTCCGACCACGACGACCGAAACGTTGTTCGCAATGTAAAAGCGCTTGAGAAAATCATAAACGTCGGCCTGCTTGATTCCGGACACCGTGGCCTCGCCGCCGCCTACGTTATGGCCGTAAGGATGATCGCCGTAGACGGCTTTGAGGAAGGCTTCGTCGGCCTGTTCGGCCGGGGCTGGCTTGACGGATTTGACTTTCTCCAGGCGCTCTTGATGCGCGCGTTTGAAGGCGTCGGGGCGGACGTTTTCGACTACCAGCAGGCGCCCCAGAATTTCAAAGACAGAATCGAAATTGTTCGCCGGGGTTTCGATGTGAAACCAGGTGGTGTCCCAATTCAATCCCCAATCTATCTTCCCCTGCAGCGATTCAATCTCTTCTTTCAACTGGGGATTGACGGCTAGCAGCGTCTCTTGGGTGAGAGCCGCCACACCGGTCTTGCCTGCCAGATCGAAAATGGCGCCGGCCCGAATGATCAAGTCGCATTTCACGGTCGCGTCGCCGGCGCGTTCAAGCGTGATAATCTGCAACCCGTTGAGCAGGCTGTCGCGGCGAACGTCGCTGTAGGGCGTCGGAGGAATGACGGCGGGGACGGGAGGATTCTTGTCCTTGTCCTTGTCTTTGTCCTTGTCCTTCTTTTGCGCGACGGCGAGCGGAGCCAGAAGGCCGATCAGCAGAATGCCGCAAGTGACGAGTGAGAGTAATTTCGAGAATCGCATAATCGTGATTTCCTGGGAGTAAAATTGGAATAGAAAGTGTATCTGCGCGCCGAATGACCGTCAACCAAGCCATCGAGGATCGAAGATAGAGGATCGAGGATCGAAGGTCGCCGAGGGCGGGCGGTCCTCGATCCTCTTTCTTCGATCCTCTACCTTCGATCCTCTACCTTCGATCCTCTACCTTCGATCCTCGATCCTCGATCCTCGATCCTCAAATCATTGTCTCTTCTGCTTCGGATCGAGCAATTCACGCAGGCCGTCGCCGACGAAATTGAACGCCATGACCGTAAGCATCACCGCCAGTCCGGGAAAGATGAGCAAGTGAGGCGCGACGCGCAAGAAACTGCGCGCGTCGTTGAGCATCACTCCCCAACTCGGCGTGGGGGGGGGCACGCCGAGGCCCAGGAAACTCAAGCTCGCTTCCGCGAGGACGGCGCCCGCCATCCCCAGGCTCGCCTGCACGATCATCGGCTGGATCGCGTTCGGTAGAATATGGAGAACGATGATTCGCAGGTCGCTTGCGCCCAGCGCGCGCGCCGCCGTGGCGAAATCGAATTCGCGGACTTTGAGGGCCTGCCCGCGCATCAATCGCGCGTATCCCACCCACCCGATCACGGAGAGCGCGAGGATCAGGTTGTTCAGGCCGGGGCCGAGAAACGCGACCATCGCGATGGCCAGCAGAATGCTCGGGAAGGGAAGAAAAACGTTGAAGAGGAACCCGGAGAGCAAGCGATCCACCCAACCGCCGTAATAGCCCGATATCGCGCCGATGATCGTTCCGATGACGGTCGAGATTAAGACTACCGACGCGCCTACCCGCATCGAAATCCGCGCGCCGTAAATCACCCGCGACAATATGTCGCGTCCCAGGTCGTCCCGCCCGAAGAAGTATTCGCGCGTGGGCTTCAATCGCTCTTCGGTCGGCAGACCGCTCTCGAGCCGTGTTTGCTCGCGCGGATCGTAAGGCGCGAGCAACGGGGCGAAGAGCGCGACGAAGAAGAAAACGGAAATAATGACCAAGCCGACTTTGCCTAGACGATTCATAATAACTATTCGACCTTAATTCTGGGATCGAGCAGCCGGTACGCGAAATCCGTGAGGAAATTGGCCACGATATAAGTGAGCGCGATCATCAGGATGCAGCCTTGAACCATCGGATAATCGCGCTTATTGATGGAGTCAACAGTCAAATCCCCGATGCCCGGCCAACTGAAGATCACTTCGGTGATGATGGCCCCGGCCAGCAGCACGCCGAATTGCAATCCGATCACCGTGACGACCGGGATTAACCCGTTTTTCAGGACGTGCTTATAAATCACCTGCCGCTTGTTCAAGCCTTTCGCGCGGGCCGTCCTCACGTAATCTTCGCCCAACTCCTCGATCACGCTCGAACGAACCATGCGGGTCAGGAAGGCCGCCAGCGGCGCGCCCATCGTGATCGCGGGCAGGATCAGGTGCTCCGGCCCAAAATTGCCCGAAACGGGCAGGAGATCGAGCTTGATCGCGAACAGGTAGACCATCAACGGCCCGAGCACGAAGCCTGGTGTGCTGATGCCGAGCAGCGCCACGACGGACGCGATGTTGTCCATCGCCTTGCCCTGGTTCGTTCCCGCCGTGACGCCTAGCGGTATGGCTATGAGGATCGCAAAGGCGAGTCCGGCCAGGGCCAGTTTGATAGTCGCCGGATAACGCTTGAGGATTTTTTCGAGGACCTTGTTAGACGGGTTGATCAAACTCACGCCCAGGTCGCCGTGCAGAACCCCGCGCCAATAATTGACGTATTGACGGGAGAGCGGCTGGTCCATACCGAGCTTATGCTTCAACTCATTGACTTGCTGTTCAGTCGCGTTGTCGCCGAGCACGTTTCTCACCGGATCCCCGGGAACGATGTGAATCAGCAGAAAGACGAGTGTGACTACGGCCCATACTACCGGCGCTACGAACAACAGGCGCTTCGCCAGAGCAATCATGAAGTTTCGCATGAAACCAATGATAACAGAGAATGGCAAGTAAACCATTGTCCCCAATTGTTTACATGGGTGTCCCAAATTGTCACGCCCGGGCGCCGAACTGGGTAAATATTTCAATTCGTCCTTGAACGCTCTGATTACGCTTAGGAATCGCCTTTAGGACACCTAGTAGGCAAATGAATCAGTATCCCTTTGCAAGAGGGTTGATTATCTTCCGTTCCGTTGTCGGATCGGTCACATATCTTAAAGTAATACACAGATAGTGGGCGACGAAGCAACGTATGGCATTGATGTTGCGTCTGAACGCGCATTACAGGAAGAAGAGGTTAGGAAATTTACCGAATCGATTTTGAAAAGAGAGGAACGGACGACAATGATCAAAAAGACTGGCGATTTAGCTCTGACGGCGGGAACAGAAGAAGTTATCGCCGTAAATAGCGCCAAGAGTAATGATCTGGCGATTGAAGATAAGGCCGTGTCCGTTGAGCATCCTGACTTGCAGGAGAAGGTCAATTTAGTAATCCATGGATGGCTGACCGATATGTGGCTTTTGACTACCGGTGAGCCGGTTGACGCTGACTCTACTCCCCACAAGAAGCATAACGGACGTCCCCTGGCCATCGTTTGCGACGGCCAGATGAAGTTGACGGAATCAAAACCAAGCGCGCTTAGCGCATTACGAGCGGTCGGCATTGAAATGTCGTAAGGCCGCCTGCGGGAATTTTTACGCGGTTTTTAGGGATTGAGGGCAATGAGCCTACTCAATCCCTTTTTTCATCCCTTATTCTTGCGCATCCGTATGAAGCGCAACACTTCTCCGGTGTGGATCGGGGTCGCCTTGTTGAGCACCGTGTGTTGAATCGTGATCAGCAATTGATCGTCCCGGCCCCGGAAGCGCCCGGTCAACGGATGATTGCCGGTTTGCACAACCACTCCTTCCCGTACCATGTTCCAGAATTGCTTCTGCGTTATCCAGTATTCCTTGCCGTCGTTGCATATGATCAGGGCAGTTTTTTTTACTTTCATATTCGTCCGACCGTAAGTGAATTTTTGAGAGCCGCTTGTGTTCAATTCGTTTCGACCAAAAGTGACCATGGGACACCCCACGAGCAAGGCATTGTGTCACGGCGATAGGCGCGCGGCAAGGAAAGAATCGAGGATGGAGGATAGAAGATCGAGGATAGAGTCATCGCGCGTAAAACGATCCTCAATCTTCGATCCTTTGCGCAGGTCGATGTAAGGCTCGATTTCACGCATCATCAAGGCGAATTCTTCAAACCTCAGCGATTGTGGCCCGTCCGACCAGGCT
>WNFU01000719.1_pt1 | contig 45557 bp, 47 predicted proteins | sample 5400121 | NCBI WGS metagenome assembly WNFU01 (sample SAMN13153360, study PRJNA577476) | soil metagenome | isolation source: 100 cm soil or saprolite under grassland replicate 1 | place: USA:California | collected 2016-06-15 | reverse complement strand
GGCTACCGCTCGCTCGGCGGCGACTTCGGCGAGTTCGCGGCGCGGCGGATCGAGAAGGGCAGCGACTAATCCAGGGCCGCGTCGAGGCTGATTTCGACGTTGCCCTTCAGTGCCTGCGAGACGGGGCAGTTCTCCTTCGCTTGCTCGGCGACCTCGCGAAACCGCGCCTCGTCGATCCCCTCGACCTCGCCGCGAACCGTCAGCTTCATCGTCGTCATCCGGAAGCCGTCGCCGGCCTTGTCGAACGTCGCCTTGGCGTCGGTGTCGAGGCGCTTCGGCGAGGCGCCCTCCTGGGCCAGGGCGTGTGCCAGCGCCATCGAGACGCAACTCGCGTGCGCCGCCGCGATCAGCTCCTCGGGGCTCGCGCCTTCGACCCCCTCCGCTCGAGCCGACCATGTCATCCGCTGCTCGGTGACTGCTCCGCTCTCGGTCGAGACGCGGCCGGAGCCGGACAGGTCGCCCTCCCAGGTCGCCCGCGCTGTCTTCTCAGTCGCCATCGTCCTCCCTCTCCTCGCCTGAACCCGACGGCCGATAGTACCGCCGCCCTTTGAGCGGATCGGGCAGGTGGTCGACCTCGAACCCGCTCGGATCGGAGTGAGGGTAGACGTCGCCCTTGCCGCGGCCGAGCTTTTTCGCGCCGTAGTAGCTCGCGCCGCGGAGTGCGTCCGGCGGACGGATGTGGCCGTGCTCGCGCGCGTCCTTCATCGCCTCGCCGAGGGCTGTGATGACGGCGTTCGACTTCGGCGCGCGCGCGAGGTAGATCGCGGCCTGCGCCAGATTGAGGCGCGCCTCTGGAAGGCCGACGTGCTCGACCGCTTGTGACGCAGCAACGGCGACGAGGAGCGCGCGCGGGTCGGCGTTGCCGATGTCCTCGGAGGCGAGCACGATCATCCGCCGGGCAATGAAGCGCGGATCCTCGCCGCCCTCGAGCATCGCCGCCAGGTAGTACACGGCCGCGTCCGGATCGGAGCCGCGCATCGACTTGATGAAGGCAGAGATGAAGTCGTAGTGCGCGTCGCCGCCCTTGTCGTAGACGAGGGGCCGCTTGCGCGCGGCATCCTCGACGTGGCGCGCCTCGAGGGACTGTCCCTCGGCCGCGGCCGTTTGGGACGAGAGCTCGAGGATGTTGAGCGCGTTCCGCGCGTCGCCGCCCGCTCGTCGAGCGATCAGGGCGACGAGCTCGTCCGAGGCCTCGGTGCCGAGTGTCGCGGCGCCCCGGCGAACGACGACCTCGAGCTCGTCCTCCGAGAGCGTCAGAAGCTCGTAGATCTGGCAGCGCGAGAGGAGTGCCGAGTTGACCTCGAAGTACGGGTTCTCGGTCGTCGCGCCGATCAGCGTCACCATCCCCTCCTCGACGGCAGGGAGCAGCGTGTCCTGCTGCGCCTTGTTGAAGCGGTGGATCTCGTCGAGGAAGAGGATCGTCCGCTGCCCGGTCGCGCCGAGCCGCTCTCGCGCGCCGGAAATCACCTCTCTGACCTGGCCGACCGTCGCCGAGACCGCGGAGAGCTCCTCGAAGGCAGCGCCGGTCGTCGCTGCGATCACGCGCGCCAGCGTCGTCTTGCCGCTTCCCGGCGGGCCGTAGAGGATCGCAGAGCCGACACGGTCCTCGGCAATTGCCAGGCGCAGAGCCGAGCCCTCGCCGAGGATCGGCTCCTGGCCGACGAAATCCTCCAGCCGCTGGGGACGCATGCGGAGCGCGAGCGGCGCCACCTCGGGCAGGCGTTCGTGCGCGGCGTCGGAGAAGAGGTCCCCCATCGCTCAGAAGTATGCTCCGCCTGTGACGAGCCGCGACGCGACGGAGGTGCCTCCCGGCCACGGAGCCGGCACGCCGGAGGAGGAGGACTACTCGCCGATCCTGCCGGGCCGCGGCGCGAGCGACTACGAGCGCTACCTGCGCACGGACGAGCTCCTCTCGCTCCAGAAGACGCCGGAGGAGATGGCACACCGCGACGAGCTCCTCTTCCAGACCGTCCACCAGTCTTCCGAGCTCTGGCTGAAGCTCGCGTGGTTCGAGGTCGAGACGGCGACAGGCTTGCTCCGTGAGCGGGAGCTCGCGGCGGCGATTCGGCTGCTGCGGCGGGCGAACGAGGCGATGAGGACGATCATCGGGCTGCTCGACATGCTCGAGCAGATGTCGCCGTGGGAGTACACGCGGAGCATCCGCCCTGTGCTCGGTCACGGCAGCGGCTTCGACTCGCCCGGCTGGAACGGCGTGCGCCGCGTCTCGCCCGACCTCGGCGCCGCCTTCCACGAGCTGCGGCGCGAGGCCGGCCTCTCCGTGGTCGAGCTTTACCAGCGAGGCCGCGAGCATGAGGAGCTCTATCAGCTTGCGGAATGCCTCACGGAGTGGGACGAGCGGGCGACGCTCTGGCGCGTCCGCCACTTCAAGGTCGTCGAGCGGATCATCGGCGGCGAGGTCGTCGGAACGCAGGGCACGCCCGTCGAGCTCCTCGGCGGGCTGATCCACCGCCGCTTCTACCCCGAGCTCTGGGACGCGCGAAACGAGCTGACCGAGCTGGCCAAGAAGGAGGAGTAGATGGCTTTCGAGGATCTGAAGGAGCGGCAGAGCGTGATGTGGGGGACCGGCCCCTATCAGAACATCACGGAGACGATTGCGGACATTCACGAGCTCGTGGTCGACCGCCTCGATCCGCAAGCGGGCGACCGATGGCTCGATCTCGCTTGCGGGACGGGTGCGGTCTCCGAGCGCGCGGCGGAGCGCGGCGCCGCTGTCACCGGCGTCGACCTCGCGCCCGTGCTGATCGAGACTGCGAAGGAACGCGCGCAGGAGCGCGGGCTCGAGATCGACTACCGCGTCGGCGACTGCGAGAACCTCGATCTCGAGGACGGAGCTTTCGCTGCGCTCTCGTCGACCTGCGGGATCATGTTTGCGCCGGACCACGGGGCGACCGCCGGGGAGCTGGCGCGCGTCGTCAAGCCCGGGGGGCGAATAGGGCTTGCGAACTGGACCCCCGAGGGCGGTCTCGCGAAGATGTTCGGGATGATGAAGCCGTTTGCCCCGCCGCCGCCCGAAGGCGCAGGCAGTCCCTTTGCCTGGGGCGACGAGAATCACGTGCGGGAGCTTCTGGGTGACGCGTTCGAGCTCGACCTCGAGCGGCATGTCTCGCACCTCCGGGTCCCCTCCGGCGAGGACTACTGGGAGCTCTTCTCTTCGAGTTACGGCCCCACGAAGACGCTTGCGGACTCGCTCGACGACGAGCGGCGCGAGGAGTTCCATCAGGCGTGGGTCGACTTCTTCGAGTCGAACTACCGCAGCAACGGCGAGAGCGACCACGACCGCGAATGGCGGCTCGTGTACGGGACCCGCCGCTGAGCGCAGCAGTGTCGCTGCGGGACGAGGTAGTCGAGCTCCTCCGGGAGCTGATTCGCCTCGATACGGTCAACCCGCCCGGGAACGAGACTCGGGCGGCGGACCTTCTCCGCGACTACCTCGAGGAGAGCGGAGTCGCCTGCGAGCTGTACGCGAAGGTGCCGGAGCGCGCGAACCTCGTCGCCCGGATCCCGGGGCGGGGCGGCCCGAGCCTCGCGCTCCTCTCGCACACCGACACTGTGCTCGCCGACCCGTCCGAGTGGCAGGTCGACCCGTGGTCGGGCGAGCTGCGGGAGGGTGAGGTCTGGGGCCGCGGCGCGCTCGACATGAAGGGCGAGGTCGCCGCGACCGCCGTCGCTGTCGCCTCGCTGGCGCGCGAGGGGTTCGAGCCGGCGGGCGACCTAATCTTCGTTGCGGCCGCCGACGAGGAGGTGGGCGACGACTTCGGGCTCTCATGGCTCTGCCGCGAGCACCCCGATGCGGTGCGGGCCGAGTATTCGCTGAACGAGGGCGCGGGCGACCGGGTCGAGCTGGGCGGGCGGGCCTTCTACCTCTGCTCGCCCGCCGAGAAGATGAGCTCGCCGTTCCACCTGCGGGTACATGGGCGCAGCGGCCATGCGTCGATGCCGGGGATCGCCGACAACGCGCTCGTCAAAGCGGCGCGCTTGATCGAGCAGCTTGCAGAGTTTGCGCCCGAGCCCCGGCTCGAGCCCGAGATGACTGCTCTCTTCGAGACGGTCACCGGCGAGCCGCCGGCGGACGCCGAGCAGGTCGTTGCGCTCGCGTGGGCCGTGGATCCCCTCGCCGCCGAGCTCGTCGAGCCGCTTGTCGGCATGACGGTTGCGCCGACGATGGTAAGCGCCTCGCAGAAGCGGAACGTGATCCCTGCGCTCTGCGACGTGACCGTCGACTGCCGCCTGCTTCCCGGTCAGACGCAGGCCGAAGCGGAGGGGGTCCTGAGCGAGGTGCTCGGGGAGGGCGACTACGAGCTGGAGTGGGTGGAAGGACAGGGCGGCACGCGCTCGCCGATGGAGGGGCCGCTCTGGGATGCGATCGAATCGTGGGTGGCCGAGACGGAGCCCGGTGCGGCGGTCGCGCCGATCTGCCTCGCGGGTTTCACCGACAGCCACTGGCTGCGCGCCGCCTTTGGAACGGTCGCCTACGGATTCTTCCCGATGCGCTATATGGACTCGCAGCTCGCCACACGGCTCGTCCACTCGGCCGACGAGCGCGTGCGGGTCGACGATCTCGAGCTCGGCGTTGGGTTCTTGCGCTACGCAGCCCGAGCGATGGGGGAGCAGTAGCGGTTTGCGGAATTCGACTATGAGTCGATAACCTCAGGACGATGACCGAGAACGAGGTTCGGCTGGGTGGGATGGCGCTGGCGAACGGCGTGCTCGTTCATGGGCCCAACGCCTGGGCCTGCGCGATCCGGCTGCCCGACGGCAGGCTCGAGGTCGCTTCCGACTTCAAGCGCTACCGGGCGGCGTCGGTCGGCAATCCTCTTCTGCGCGGGCCGGCCCGGCTTGCCGAGGTGGTGACGCTGCTGCCGCGCGTGCGGCGCCGGCTTCCTCAAGCGAAGCTCCCGTTCGAGCGGCCGCGCGTCTTGACGGCCATGGTCGCAGGTGCGGTCGCAGTACAGCTGGCGCGCGGCTCGCGGAGGCTCGGGCCGGCGGCACAGGAGCTCGTCGCCGCGATCGCCTCGCTCGCTCCGGCGGCCGTCGCCCTCCGTAGCCCCGATCTTGCCGCGTACCACGGCGCCGAGCACATCGCGATCGGGAGCTACGAGCACGGAGAGGCCCGTGAGAAGGAGCACGAGCGCTGCGGCACGCATCTGCTCGGGCCGCTGCTGGGCACGCTCGCGATCGGCAATGCCCTGGCCGCGCGCGCCCCGACCCGGTTCCGGCTCGCGGCGCGCGCGATGGCGTCCCTCAGCGCGCTGGCCGCCTCGACCGAGATCTTCGCCTGGATGGTGCGCAATCCAGAGCACCGTGTCTCGAAGGCGCTCGCGCGTCCCGGCCACGAGATTCAGCACCGGCTGGCGACGGCCGAGCCGACCCCCGAGCAGCTGGAGGTCGCCGAGGCGGCGCTCGGCGCCTGTCTCGAGCTCGAGCATGGCCACTCGGACTGACGGCGTCGCGATCCGGCGGCTGCCGCCTGAGATCTTCGACCTGCCTGTCGAGAAGATGCGCGACGGGTACTACACCGACGCCTACTTCAATCACTCGCGGGCGGCTCTGCTCCGGGACGAAAGGCACCCGCGCGTCGTGATGCAGGTCTTTCAGAAGCAGCTCGCCTACCTCGGCGGCATGGACGAGGCGATCGCGATTCTCAAGCTCTGCTCGCACGACTGGGAGGCGCTGACCGTGCACGCCCTCTTCGACGGCGACCGGATCGAGCCCTACGAGACGGCGATGTTGATCGAGGGCGACTACACGCTCTTCGCCCACCTCGAGACGCTCTACCTCGGCGTGCTCGCCCGGCGAACGCTGATCACGACGAACGTCGTGCACGTGCTCGAGGCCGCGGGCGGCAAGCCGATCATCTTCATGCCGGCGCGGCACGACCACCAGCGCGTTCAGACCGGGGACGGCTACGCCGCCTACGTCGCGGGGCAGATCGTCGGCGCCCCGGTCGGAGTGACGACCGACGAGCAGGCTTCCTGGTGGGGCGGCAAGGGAGTCGGCACGGTGCCGCACTCGCTGATTGCGTCCTACGGGGGCAACACCGTGCTCGCGGCGACGAAGTTCGCCGAGTGGGCACCGCCGGACCTGAACGTCACCGTCCTCGTCGACTTCGAGAACAACTCTGTCGAGACCGCACTCGAGGTGGCGCGTGCGCTGGGGCCGCGGCTGTGGGGCGTCCGGCTCGACACGTCCGAGAATCTCGTCGACCGCTCGTTGTGGGCCGAGCTCGGCGAGTTCAAGCCGACCGGCGTCAACGAGCGGCTCGTCCGGAAGGTGCGAGAGGCACTCGACGCCGACGGCTTCGAGCCGGTCAAGATCGTCGTATCGGGCGGCTTCACGGTCGAGAAGATCGAGGCGTTCGAGCGGCGCGAAGTTCCGGTCGACGCCTACGGCGTGGGCTCGTCGCTGATTCGCGGCCAGAACGATTTCACCGCTGACGTCGTGCTCGCCGACGGTCGTCCGGCGGCCAAGGTCGGCCGCCGCTTCCGTCCGAACTCGCGCCTCGAACGCGTTGAATAGGTTCCCCCAACCTCCTCCCCAAGCCGATCGTACTGAGCAACTCCGCACGCGTGGGTGACGGGACCGTGACGAAGCAGAATCAGATCCTCTGGGACGTCGACACGCAGGTGGACTTCATGCTCCCCGACGGGAAGCTCTATGTGCCCGGCGCCGAAGAGACGGCACCGGCGATGCGCCGGCTCGTCGAGGCCGCGCGTGCGGCAGGCGTCGTCCACGTCGCCTCCGCCGACGACCACGAGCTAACCGACCCCGAGATCTCCGACGAGCCGGACTTCCGGAACACCTACCCCCCGCACTGCCTCCGTGGGACTCGCGGGGCGCAGAAGGTCCCCGAGACCGAGCAGGCCGATCCGCTGCCGCTGTCGCACCTCCCCTTCCCCCCGGGCCTCGTGCCCGGGCTCGTCGCCGGCCGCCGCGAGATCCTCCTCCTGAAGAAGAACTTCAACGTCTTCACGAACCCGAACACCGATCCGCTGCTCGACGCGCTCGATCCCGCTGAGATCGTCGTCTTCGGAGTCGCCACCGACGTCTGCGACGACGCGGCGATCCAGGGCTTCCTCCTTCGCGGACGGCGCGTGCGCTTCGTCGAGGATGCGGCGCGCGGGCTCGACGAGGAGCGCGTCGAGACCTGCACGGCTGCCTGGCGCAAGGCCGGCGTGGAGTTCACGACGGCCGACGAGGTCGTCGCCTCGCTCGGCTAGATCCCGTTTCGCTGCTACAGGTCGCGCCTCGCGGTGCCGATTACGAGCGAGGTCATGCCCGACATCGGTCACATCTTGAGCGGGGTGGGTCAGATGGCTCTGATCTGGCTGCCGCTCCTCATGTTCGGAATGATCATCTACCTGCTCTGGCGCACCCTCCAGGTGATGCCACGGGTGAAGCCGAAGCACGTGCATGCGACGTCCAAGTCGTCGGTCACCTGGGATGAGGTGGCTGGGCTCGAGGAGGCACGGGCGGAGATGCAGGAGATCGTCGACTTTCTTCGCGACTCCAAGCGCTTCGCGCGTCTCGGGGCGCGCGTGCCGAAGGGGATCCTGCTGTACGGGCCACCGGGGACCGGAAAGACGCTGCTCGCGAAGGCGGTTGCTCACGAGTCGGGTGCGAACTTCTACTCGCAGAGCGCCTCGGCCTTCGTCGAGATGTTCGCCGGGCTCGGCGCCGCCCGCATCCGCAAGCTCTTCGAGCAGGCGCGAAAGGATGCGCCCGCAATCGTCTTCATCGACGAGCTCGACGCCGTCGGCTCCGCGCGCACCGGGCACGGTTTCAACCGCGAGCAGGATCAGACCTTGAACCAGCTCCTCGTCGAGCTCGACGGGTTCAACAATCGCGACCAGGTCGTCGTCATGGCCGCGTCGAACCGCCTCCAGGACCTCGATACCGCGCTTCTTCGCCCCGGTCGGTTCGACCGGCAGGTCCTCGTCTCGCCGCCCGACCTGGCCGGACGCGAGGCGATCCTGACCGTGCACACGCGCGGAAAGCCGCTTGCCGCCGACGTCGATCTCGCCGTGATCGCCCGCCAGACGGCGGGTCTCACAGGTGCCGACCTGGCGAACATCGCGAATGAAGCGGCCATCTTCGCCGGGCGCGAGAACAAGCAGTACATCCACCACGTGCATTTCGACTCCGCTATGGAGCGCATCATCGCCGGGCTCCAGCAGCGGCGCGTGATGTCCGAGAAGGAGAAGCGGATCCTCGCCTACCACGAGGGCGGTCACGCGCTCATGTCGCAGCTGATGGGAGGGGGCTTTCCCGTCCAGAAGGCGACGATCGTCCCCCGCGGTGGCGCGCTCGGGTACACGTTCAACCTGCCGGATGAGGAGCGCTATCTGCACACGCGTGAGGAGTACGTGGACTGGATGAAGATCGCGCTCGCCGGGCGGGCCGCCGAGCAGGTCGTCTTCGGCCGGGTCACGAACGGAGCCGCGAACGACCTCGAGAAGGTGACCGAGCTCGCGCGGGCCATGGTCTTCGAATACGGAATGTCCGAGGGCATCGTCTCGCGGACGATGCGCGCGGACAACTACGCCCTCTCGGAGGAGACGAAGCGCGTGCGCGACCAGGAGCAGGCGCGCCTCACTGACGACGCCTACGAGGAGGCCGTCCGCCTGATCACGAAGCACCGTTCGGCGCTCGACCGGCTTGCGCACGCCCTACTCGAGAAGGAGACGCTGGTCCGTGACGAGATCCTCGCGCTGCTCGGAGACCTCGAGCCCGAGTCGCAGTCGAGCGAGACCGTCGGCCGGGTCGTGCAGCTCAAGAGCGTCGAGGAGGACGCCGAGCAGCCCGACCCTCGGACGCCTGACAGTCGCTAGCAGCGCGACCGCTAGCATCCTCATCGCGTGCAGGTGAAGGGGATACACCACCTCGGCGTTGCGGTCGACGACCTCGACGAGGCGCTCGAGACGTACCGCCGGCTCTTCGGCGCAGAGCTCGAGCGGCGCGAGACCGTCGTCGAGCAGGGCGTCGAGGCGGCCGCGGTCCGGGTCGGCCGAAGCCGGGTCGAGCTGCTCACTTCACTCGGCGAGGACACGCCCGTCGGCAAGTTCCTGGCCAAGCGAGGCCCGGGCATGCACCACATCGCCTATGAAGTGAGCGACCTCCGAGGCGAGCTTCGCGACCTCGCCGAGCAGGGTGTCGAACTGATCGACGAGGAGCCGCATCGCGGCCTCTTCGGGCTCGAGGTCGCGTTCGTCCATCCCGATTCCGTCCACGGCGTGCTCGCGGAGTTGGTGGCGAGTGGCTGAGGAGCGCGTGCGGATCGAGGTCGGGTTCGACGGAGGCCAGGTCATGAGCGCCTATGTCGAGCCCGTGACCGCAGACGAGCTCGAGAATGCGCTCGGGGCGACCGGCGACGCCCCCTTCCGTCTGGAGGCCGAGGACGGGCGCTACTCGCTCGTGCCCAACCGGATCGTTTACGTCAAGCGCTTCTCCCGCGAGGGACGGGTCGGCTTCAGCGGCGGTTGAGGCCGTGTTACGCCCCGCCCCGACGCGGGCATCCTCAAGAGATGGTGGTGAAGGAGCTGGACTCGGCGGGCGGACGCAGCGGCGCGAACGAAGGAGTGCGCGTCCTTGTCCAGAGGGCACAGAGCGGTGACCGCGAGGCGATCGAGGAGCTCTATCTCCTTCACTTCGACCGCATCTACAGCTATCTCCACCTGAGCGTCGGTAACCGGCACGACGCGGAGGACCTCACGACGCAGACGTTCCTGAAGATGCTCGAGGCAATTGGGCGCTTCCGCTGGCAAGCGGTGCCGTTCTCGGCCTGGCTCTTCCGGATCGCGCACAACCTTGCGATGGATCACTTCCGGGCGAGCCGGCGGGTGCAGGCCGAGGAGGAGGTGCCGGAGCCGCGAGGCGCCGAGTTGTCGGCCGAGGAGCAGGCGATCGACTCGCTCGGTCGGACGGGGATGCTCGAGCTGATCGAACGGCTCTCGGCCGAGCAGCGCCAGGTGCTGACGCTCAAGTTCCTGTTCGGCTTCGGGAACGCCGAGGTGGCGACAGTCCTCGGCAAGACCGAAGGGGCGGTGAAATCGCTCCAGCACCGCGCCCTCGGCTCGCTCCAGAGGCACGTCGCCCGGTCGTAGGCGCTGACACAGACTCGGCACGGTCCCGTCACCCACGCGTGCGTTTTTCGTCGCTAGGATCGCATCGGGGAGGAGGTGGGCGGTACCGTCATTACCGTGCCGCTCGACGTGGGTCTGGTCGGCCTTCCCGGCTCGGGCAAGACGACCGTGTTCAAGGCGCTGACGCGTGCCGTCGCGGACGCTTACGGAAAGGCCCATCTGGGCGTCGCCCCGATTCCCGACGAGCGGCTCGACCCGCTCGCGTCCGCCCTCCACTCGGCGAATGCGACGCCTGCCACGATGCAGGTCGTCGATCCGCCGGGACTGAGCCCGGCCGTGCTCGGAGAGCTCCGCCAGGTGGACGCCCTGTTCGCCGTGGGGCGAAACTTCGGCCCGGACGTCGACCCGGCGCGCGACCGTGAGGCGCTCCTGCTCGAGCTGGTAGTCGCCGACCGCGATCACGTCGAACGGCGGCTCGAGCGCGTGCGCACGCAGGCAAAGTCGGGCGACCCCGCTCTACGCAAGCAGGTCGAGGACCTCGAGCGGGTGCTCGCGCACCTGGAAGCTGGACGGCAGCTCGGCGACTATCAGGGGGAGACGCCGCCCGAGCTCGAGCCGCTGACGACCAAGCCCATCGTGTGGCTCGCGAATGGGGGCGAGAACGGAATCGACTTCCAGCTCGAAGCGGAGCTGGCCGAGCTTGAGCCTCCCGAGGCGGCTGCATTCCGCGAGGGCCCGCCGCCGCTCGAGTCCCTCCACGACTACCTATTCGAGGAGCTCGGCTTGATCACGTTCTTCACGGGCAACGAGAAGGAGACGCGGGCGTGGACCCTGCGCCGTGGGCAGACGGCGCTCGACGCCGCAGCCGCGGTCCACACCGACATGGCGCGCGGCTTCATCCGCTGCGAGGTGGTCGGCTGGAGCGAGCTCGTCGAAGCCGGCGGCCGGGCGGAGGCGGCCCGCCGGGGGGTCCAGCGCCTGGAAGGGAAGGATTACGTCCTCGCCGACGGCGACGTCCTGCAGATTCGATTCAACGTCTGACCCGTGACCTCAGCAGCAGCTGCACGACGCGGCGGCCGCGTGCTCAGGCTCGTCGTCGACGTCTTCGAGCAGCGTGTATATCTCCCAACGGTTCCCGGCCGGATCGCGGACCCAGACCTTGTCCTGCCGGGCATAGCAGCACGTCGTGTCGCGCTCGTCGAAGGTGGCGAGCCCGCTCTCGGAGAGACGTGCCGAGGCGGACTCGACTTCGTCGGTCGACTCGACGCGGATCCCGAGATGGGAGAGCCCCTGCCGCCCCGACTGCTGGAGCGCGAGCGCCACCGGTGGGTCGGCAAGCTCGAATTTCGCGTACCCAGGCTTCTGCTTGGCAGGCGCAACCCCGAAGAGCTCCTCGTAGAAGCGGACAGCGCCGCCGAGGTCGGGCACATCGAGCGAGAGGTGGAAGGTGTTCACGAGGACTCCTCCTTATATTGATGAACTTCGATACAAGGCTAGCTGATATATTGATGGGCGTCAATGAAGAAGATCGCCACGGTCAGTTGCTGCGCTCCGGGCTCGCCTCCGCTCCGAGACAGAGAGGTCGCCGGGCTCGCGACGCGCTTCAAGGCCCTTGCCGACCCGACCCGGCTTGCCATCGTCAACCGGCTGGCCGCGAAGGGGGAGACGTGTGTGTGCGAGCTGAACTTCGGCGTCTCCCAGCCCACCGTCTCCCACCATCTGAAGGTCCTTCGCGAGGCGGGGCTCGTCGACGTCCGACGCCGAGGCACGTGGGCCTACTACCGGCTCGTGCCCGAGGCTCTTCGGTCGCTCGCCTTCGCGCTCGGTGGCGCGCCCGAGCCGGAGCTCGTGCTCGCGACGGCCGAGGCCACCGTTGCCCGCTGAGTGCGTTCTCTTCGTCTGCATCGGCAACGCGGGCCGGTCGCAGATGGCGCAGGCTTTCTACGAACGCGCCGGCGGCGAGGCGCGCTCGGCCGGCACTCGCCCTGAAGCCGGCCTGCACCCGGAAGTCGTGGAGGTTATGCGGGAGCTTGAGATTGATCTCGAGGGCAGGTTCCCAAAGGGGCTCTCCCGCGAGGACGTCGAGTGGGCGGATCTTGTCGTGACCATGGGCTGCGGCGACGCCTGCCCCGTGCTGCCCGGGAAGCGCTATCTGGACTGGAACCTTCAAGATCCGGCCGGAATGCCGATCGAGGTCGTGCGCACGATCCGCGACAAGATCGCGCGACTCGTCTCAGAGCTGCCCTCCTAATTCTCAGGCACGGGCCGCGTGGCGGCGACTGCGTCCAGCTGGTTCGCGTGGTAGAGGACGGATGCCTCCGCGGTGCGAGCTGAGCGCGCGTCGTGGTGGACGGCGATCCCGTGCAAGAGCTCGGCCCGGACGGCGGCTTCGAGTGGGCCCGCCCGCTCCTCGATCAGGCGCAGGCCGAGGTGGACGTGGCCGAGCAAGCGTCCCTCCTCGGTCGGGCGGAAGGTCGGGCCTCGGGTGAGCTCAACGGTTCGTCCGATGTCGTGCAGGAGGGCGGAGGAGAGCAGCAGGTCGGCCCGTAGACGGGGGTGGAGCTGGGCGACCTCCCTGCAGACGGTCGCCACGCCCACGGTGTGCTCGAGCAGTCCGCCCGCGTAGGAGTGGTGGCCCTCGATCGTCGCCGGGAGGGTGCGAAGCCGTCTGCGCAGCTCGTCGTCGCCTACGAACCGGCCGACGGTCGCCTTCAAACCGGGATGCGAGATCTCGCTGGCGAGGAACTCGAGGAACCCTTCCAGCTCGTCGGCGTCGCGGCTAAGCGCCGGCGCGAGGTCGGCTGGATCGAGCCCCTCGGCCGGCTCGAGCGAGCGAACCTCGAGCTGAAGGCGGTCGCGGAAGCGCTCGACCCGCCCGAGGACTCTCACGGCGTCGCCTTCACCGAAGCGGCCGTCGAGCAGGTCCACGTCGCTCCAGACCCGCGCCTCGATACGGCCGCTCGGATCGACGAGCTCGAGCGCGAGGTACGAGGAGCCCGACCGTGTGCGAAGCCGCTCCTTCTTGGCGACCGCATAGACGCCCTCGACGATCCGGTCCTGCTCGAGCTCGGCGATCGCAGCCACGGCTCGAGTCTAGGGCCGAGGACGGATGGTAAGGTGGCCGCGCTTTGGCCGTAGTGAAGCCGTTTCGCGCCCTGCGGTACGACACCGAGCACGCCGGTCCGCTCGAGGAGCTTGTCGCTCCGCCGTACGACGTCATCGGGCCCGAGGCGCGTGAGCGCTACCTCCACCGCAATCCGTACAACGTCGTCCATCTAACGCTGCCCGACGCCGAGGAGGAAGCCGGACGGCTCTTCCGCGAATGGCGCGACAGCGCGATCCTCGTGCCGGAGGAGCGTGCGTTCTGGGTGCTGACGCAGGACTACATCGGGCCCGACGGCGTCGCCCGCAGCCGTACTGGACTGGTCGCCTCGCTCGGCGTGGAGTCGTACCGAACGGGTGCCGTGCTCCCGCACGAGCAAACCCACGAGGGACCAAAGGAGGGGCGGCTGCGCCTTCTGCGCGAGGTCCGCGCGCAGCTCGAGCCGATCTTCTTGCTCTACGAGGGCTCGGCGCCCTTCGAGCCGCCGGGTGACCGGCCCGAGATCGAGGTCGAAGGCGCGCGTCTCTGGCGGCTCGCGGACGAGGGCATCGGCGAGTCGTTCTCCGATCGCCGCCTCCTGATCGCGGACGGCCACCACCGCTACGAGACCGCGGTCGCCTACCACGAGGAGGCAGGCACTGCGGAGAGCGCGTTCACGTTTGCCGTGCTCGTCAGCCTCGAGGACCCAGGCCTCACGATCTTCCCAACCCACCGGATCTTCCGGGAGCTCCCCGCCCGCGGAGCCCTCGCCGGCGAGCGGCGTGCTGATCCCGAATCGGCCCTACGTGAGCTCGGGGAGCTCTCCCGTGACCGCGCGGCGGTCGTCGTCTACGACGGCGAGACCCAGCTCGCCGTGGACGGCGCGGGCGAGCTGGACGTGCGCCTGGTCGATCGGCTCGGCCAGGACGGGCTCACGTACACCCCCGACTGGCGCGCGGCGGTCCGAGCCGTCGACGAAGGAGAGGCGGCACTCGCGGTGCTCATGCGGCCGCTTCGTGTCGAGGACGTCTTCGCCGTCGCCGCTCGCGGCGAGACGATGCCCCAGAAGAGCACATACTTCTACCCGAAGCTCATCTCCGGCCTCCTCTTCCACCCGGTGGAGCGGTGACCGGCCTGCGCGCGGTCGGCCGCATGTTTGGCCAGTCGCGACGCAAGCGCGCGCCTGCCGACCCGTGGCTTGCGTTCTGCCGCGGCGCCGTGCAGGACGTACGCGGCGTCCTCGAGCGCCTACCCGGACGGAACGAGCGCGAGCCGATCGTCGGCATGGGCGCCGGCGGCGACGAGACGACCGCCGTCGACGCGGCTGCGGAGGCCGCGATCGTGGCGCGCCTGCACCGGCTTCACGAGAGCGACAAGCTCGATTTCCACCTCGTGTCGGAGGAGCTTGGAGAGCGCGACTTCGGCTTCTCACCGGAGCGGCGCGTCCTCCTCGACCCGATCGACGGCTCGATGAACGCGAAACGAAACATCCCGTTCTTCTCCCTCTCGGTCGCCGTCGCGGAAGGGGCGAGAATGGAGGACGTCGTCTTCGGCTACGTCTATGACTTCGGCTCCGGCGAGGAGTGGAGGGCGACCAGGGGCGGGGGCGCCTGGCTGAACGGGGAGCGTCTCGGCGTGCTTCGGCCGAAGGACCAGATCGAGGTGCTGGCCGTCGAGGCGACGGTGGCCGGCGCGGTCGCCGACAAGGCGGTGGCGTTCGCCGGCTTTGCGAAGCGCCTACGGATCATGGGCTCGCTCGCCCTCTCGCTCTGCCAGCTTGCGGCAGGGCGCGTCGATGCCGTCTGCTCGCTGAAGGAGGCCCGGCCGGTTGACATCGCGGCGGCTCAGCTGCTCCTGCGGGAAGTCGGGCTACCGATCGGGTTCGCCGACGCCGGTCCGTTCGATGCCGCTCCGCTCGACAGCGCTGCTCGCTCGCCGGTCGCTGCCGCAGGCACGCAGGAGCTCTGCGACAGGCTCGCTCACATCGTCGCTACTTGAGACGGCTCGAGGAGCCGCCGGCAGGCTGACGGCTGGTACCCTCGGCGGCATGGAGCGGCCCTCGCGTGAGCAGATAACCGAGGCCCTCGGCCGGGTCATCGACCCGGAGCTGAAGCGGCCCGTGACGGAGCTCGACATGGTCCGCGAGGTGCGCGTGGACGAGGGCCACGTCGCCGTCACGATTGCGCTCACGGTCGCGGGCTGCCCGCTGCGAGCGAGCTTCGAGACTCAGATGCGCGAGCAGCTCCTGCCGCTCGACGGCGTCGAGTCCGTCTCGCTCGAGTTCGACGTCATGAGCCCCGCGGAGCGCGCCGCGCTCACGACCAAGCTTCGCGGGGGGATCACTCAGCGATCGAAGGGAATCTCGGTCGACGCCTCGACCCGCGTGCTCGCGGTTGTGAGCGGCAAGGGCGGCGTCGGCAAGTCGACGCTCTCGGTGAACCTGGCCGCCGCGTTCGACCGGCTCGGTCAGCGGACGGGAATCCTCGACGCGGACGTCTACGGCCACTCGATCCCGCACATGCTGGGCGTTCACCAGCGGCCGGTCGTGGTCGACAAGATGATCGTGCCGCCCGTGCGGGGCGACCTGAAGCTAATGTCGATCGGCTTCTTCCTCGAGGAGAACTCGCCGGTCATGTGGCGGGGACCGATGCTCCACCGTGCGCTCGAGCAGTTCCTGTCCGACGTTCACTGGGGCGAGCTCGAGACCCTCGTCGTCGACATGCCGCCGGGCACAGGCGACGTCTCGATCTCGCTCGGCCAGCTGCTGCCGCGCGCAGAAGCCCTCGTGGTGACGACGCCGCAGCCCGCCGCGCAGCTGGTTGCCGTGCGCGCCGCCCAGATGGCCCAGCGGACGGGCATGCGCCTGATCGGCGTCGTCGAGAACATGTCGTTCCTCGTGGGCACCGGGCAGGAGGTCTTCGGCACCGGCGGCGGCGAGGCTCTCGCGCGGGCGATCGAGGCACCGCTGCTCGGCAGGATCCCGCTCGACCCGCGCCTGCGCGAGTGCGCGGACGAGGGCGAGCCGCTCGTGTGGACTGAGCCGGAGAACGAGACGGCGCGCACGATCACGGAGCTCGCCGAGGCGCTCGTCGCCACCGGGCGCCGCCCAGGGAGCATCAAGAAGGCGCTGCCGGTCGTTTCATGACGAAGGGCGCCCGGAGGCGCCCTTCGCAGGTCGGTCCGGTAACAGCGAGCTACGGGCAGCCGCCGCGGTAGATCAGCGCGGAGTTGTCCGGCGCCACCGGGGCGTTCGAGCCGAGCTCACCGCTCAGGGTGTTGCCGACGACCGTCGCCGACAGGTTGCCGAGCAGACGAGCCCACGGGCGGCGAACCTGCCCCCTGGCGAGGCCATCGAGATGGTTCCCGTTGTCGATGACCGCGGAGAGGCTCGCGTTCGACCTGGCCCTCAACCGTGGGTTGGCGACGGTGTCGTTAATCGTGCGCCAGGTGCCGGAAAGCCAGCCGTCGCCGGTCGTCTCGTTCAGCACCGCGTGGGTGGCGATGACGACCGTGCCGGCAAGCCGCGGCTCGGAGCTGGTCGACGTCCCGCGCCAGACCGCGTTCGTGATGCGGAACTCGTTCCCACCCTCCATGCACGTCCGGCTTTGCGAGCGCGCCTGGGTCGCACTGAATGCGGCGGAGACGTCGGACGTCTGCGGGTGAGAGAGTGTCAGTCTCGCCGAGGCAGCCCCTACGAGCACGAACAGGCCGACAGCGACGAGCAGGGCAACGTGCTTGGGACGGCGCATGCCGATTACTCCCCCTTTCGTGGTTCTACGAGAGAGAAGATCCCTGCCGCCCGTGAAGAGTTCGGGTGCGGCACGTAAAGATTTCGTGAAGACTGAGGGACGGTAGTGGGTCAGTTTGAATGGGACGGTAGTGGCTCAGTTTGAAATCTGCGGGGGAGCAATGCGCATGAAATATTCGACGTTCGTATTGTTGTTCTTCCCGCGTACGCCCGATTGGCCCGATTGGCTGACGATCCCGGCCGTTGGACATTCGGCCGCCGAAAGGATGATCGCCTGGGGGACGATCGCGACCGCGGTGATCCTTGCGGTCACTGCGATCTTCATCTATCGCCAGCTGCTCGCCACGCTCGAAACCCGGAATGCCGAACTAGAGACCCGGAATGCTGGATTATTGACTGACCTGTCTCGCCGTTGGGATGAGCCACAGATAGTTCGCTCGCAGACCCTTTTCATGGAATACCGAGTGGATGGCATTGTCGAGCTTGTAAACAAGCTCTACAGAGAGGGTGGAGAGACCAAAGAAGCGTATGGCGACTATCTGGCACTCATAGCCGTCCCCAACCTGATCGAGGCCCTTGGAGTGATGGAAGCTGAAGGGATGCCTACGCTTCGGCTGGTCGACCGACTGTCGGGGCCTTTGATCAGAGGCACATGGCAGGCGTGGGAACGGCCCATTCGCCGGATTCGCGAACTCCAAAACGACCCGACCCCATACACCTATTTCGAGAGCCTAGCGATGCGCCTGTCTAGAGGTGAGTCAGAAGAGCCGCTAGCGGGTGGGCGGCTTCTCGCGATCTTCCGGCCGAGGAAGCGGGGCCGGGGCCATGCGTAGTGTCTGCATCTCTATTTCGTCCTCTTCGTCGCCTGTGGGCGTATTGTAGCTAATCGGCATCCCGGCACCCTGCCCTTAGCCGAGCGAGTCACGGCCACTAGCCGCGCGTCGAGCTACGATCCCCAAGCTGTCTCACGAAGGGACCGGCATCATGGTATTGACATCATCTCGCAATACAGTACGCTTTTTTCATGAGGCTACGCAAAATCACTGCAGGTGGTCAGATCTCACTGCCAGCCATAGTTCGGAGTAGGTGGAAGACGAGGTCGGTCGCGGTCGAGGATCTCGGGGATCACGTGGTGGTCCGTCCGATGCCCGACGACCCTATTGCTGCGGCACGGGGAGCGCTCAAGTCGAGGATCGGCCCAACAGCGTCGCTACGTGAAGGGGCTCGGAGGGATGAGGTCGCCGCCGAAGATCGGCGGTGACCTTTCTCGACGCCTACGCGCTCGTGGCGCTGATTGCAGATGAACCCGCGGCGGAAGAAGTCGAAAGGATCTTGCGCGAGGGCGAAACGCGTGTCGTTATCGTGAACCTCGCTGAGGCTATGGACATCAGCCAGCGGGTGCATGGTCTGCCACATGAAGAGATTCGGGGAGCGATTGAGCCACTTCTGCTGAGCAACGCCTTGTCAGCTGCCGTGTCTGACGAGCCCGAGGCGTGGCTCGCCGCCGAACTGCGAGCAAAGCACTTCAAGAGAAAGACGAGTGCGTTGTCGATGGCTGACTGCTTCTTGCTCGCCCATGCGCTAACGGATGGCGGCGCGATTGCGACAAGCGATCCGCCGCTAGCGACACTCGCGAGGGCGGAAGGTGTGGACCTCGTACCGCTCCCGGATTCGTCTGGTAGGCGGCCCTAGCGCAGCACGCACCTTCGTCACCGATGAGCAAGCGCGACGACGTCCTGGAGCGGCTTCGGCGACTCGGCTTCGACGAGGCTGACGCAGACGTCCTCGCCGACCACTTTCTCGACGCGGAGGCGCGCGGCCGATCAGGCCACGGCCTGGCGCGGGTCGACTGGCTCTCGAGCCTGCCGGACCTGAACCCGCGCGCCCGGCCCGAGCGCGTCCTTGCCGAGCCCGGGTTCGAGCGCTGGCAGGGAGGCGGCGCTCTCGGCTACCTGACGCTCGCCGCGATCTGCTCGGCACAGCTGGCCGATCCGCCCGCGCACGCGCGGCTGGTCGTCGCGGAGGACTGCTTTCCGACCGGCATGCTCGGTCACTGGGTGCGGCGCCTCGCCGAGGGCGGGCTCGTCGCGGCCTTGACCGCAACCTCGCCGCCGCGCCTTGCCCATCCTGACGGAGGCCCTCCGCTCGCAGGGACGAATCCGCTCGCGATCGCGGTCCCGAGCTCCGACGGCCGGCCGCTCGTCGCCGACGTGTCGATGGGCCGCGTCACCTACGGCGACGTGATCGCGGGGACGGCGAGCGAGGACGAGCTCGTGCCCTTCGGCGCCGACCGAGCGCACAAGGCGTTCGCGCTGGCGGTCGGGCTGCAGCTGCTCGTGGACGCCCTCGCAGGTGAAGGCCACGGCGCCGTTCTGCTCGTCGCGCGGCCGGAGGCCGACCCGGTGCCGGGGCTACGAGCCAGAGCCGCGGGCGTCCGGCTGCCCGGCGACCGCTGAGACGAACTCCGGTTCGGCCCGGATGGGGTCAAAGTCGGAGTCCTTCTCCGCGAGCTTGCGGAAGTCTGGATCGAGCTCCAGTGCGCGCCGCAGGTGCTCGAGCGCGGCCTCGGTCCTTCCACTCAGGCTCTCGGCGCAGGCGAGGTTGTAGAGGACTCCCGCGTCATCCGGCGTCTCCGCGCGCAGGCGCTCGAACTCCTCGATCGCCTTGTCGTACTCCTGTGCTGCGAAGTAGGTGAGGGCGGGCGCGTTTCGCTCCCACGGAGACGGTGTGAACGCTTCTCCCGGCTTGCCTCCGGCAATGACGACCGTCGTCCCCGCCTCGGTGGCGATCGCGCTGCGCTTCGCGGCCGGGTCGCGGACGAAGACGAACGTCCCTGCCGGCGCATCGATCTCGTCGCCGTTGACGGTGAAGGTCGCGTGCCCGCTGCCGACGAAGTACAGCTCCTCGTGCTGGCCGGCCGACGTCCCCAGCTCGTCGTGCTCGCCGATGATCGCGAGCCCCGGCTCGTCCGCCACGTGCGCGTTGACGCCGAAGGCTCCGATTCCGAAGTGCGACCGGACCATCGCCCAGCGCGGGCCCGAGCCCAGCTGGATGGCGAGGTCGGTGAGCTTGATGGTCCCGCTCACGCCGGGAACTCCGGGTCCTCGCGGAGCCAATCGAAGTCGGAGTCGCCCTGGGCGTATTCCTGCGCCTTCGGCTCGAGCTCGATCGCACGGCGCAAGTGTGTGAGCGCCGCTTCCCTGTTCTTCGTCAGGCTCTCGAAGCAGGCCGCGTTGTAGTAGCCCTGCCAGGCATCCGGCTTCTCGGCGATCGCGGCCGCCAGCGCCTGACGCCCCTGCTCCTCCTCGCCTCTCCTCAGGTGGCCGAAGGCGACGAAGATGCCTTCCCAGGCCGAGATCTCGTGCGGGACGCCGGGCTTTGCGCCGAAGGCGACGACCGTCGTCTCGGGCTCGGCTGCGATCGCCGCCCGCTTCGTTCCCGGCGTCGCGTAGACGAAGGTCCCGGCCGGGGCGTCGATCTCTTCCTCGCCGAGCGTGAACGTCGCGCGCCCCGTCGCGACGAAGTAGAGCTCCTCGTGCCCGTCCTGCTCCTTGTGCTCCTCGACGACTCGGTCGCCTGCCTTCTCCGCCGTGTAGGCGTTCGTCCCGAAGGCCTTGATCCCGAGCCGACGACGAACGGGGCGCCACACCAGGCCCTCCTCGTCGACCGGGAAGCGCTCGAGCTCGTCCAGGTGCACGACCTCGTAGGCCTTCTCCGTCACTTCTTGCTCCGCAGCGCGTCGAGGACAACGGGGTCGATCTGCTCGGCTCCTTCGACCCGCTCTTCGAGGTTCTCGGTCGCGGCCCAGCGGGAGAAGGCATCACCGAGCTCGCCCTCGTAGCCGAGCTTGGTCAGGCGGTCTCGGAGCTCACCGGCGAGAGCTTCGTCCACGTCGATCCACTTCTCCCGGGGGGTCTTGCCGAAGATCTCGTCGTGGAGTCGGTAGATGCGGCCGAGCTCCTCGATCGGGAGCCCGTGGTCGTCGACGCGGAGATCGACGACGACGTCAGACAGGTTGGCATAGCCGCCGTCGCGCTCGACGACGAGCAGCGACGCGGACTGCTGGCCCCGGCTGTCCCCGCCCGCGGCCTGCGCCGCTGCGAGGCAGTCGATCAGGCGCTCGGCCAGGAGCCCGCTGCTTCCTTCGAAGGTGTCTGCGAGCGCGTCGACGGTCTCGGCCGAGACGAGGATGTTGCCCTGCGCCGCGTAGCCTTCACCGGTGCGCCCGCCGGCCCAGTCGAGGCACTCCTTGCCGGTATAGGTCGCGGCGCCTCCTTCGGCGTCGACGACGCCCAACTGCCGGTGGTCGCGCCCGTCGTCCGCGCTCGTCAGTCGCTCGACGACCTCCTGCGCGGAGATCCCCTCCCGGAGGAGCTCGAGCCCCTGCGGCCCGTAGCGCGGGTTCGCGTACGCCTGCGTCGCCACCGCGCCCACGTGCGGCTCGGCCCACGGGACGACCGAGCCGACGGCGAGGAACTTCGACTGGACGGCGACGCCCCACTGCCCGGCGTCGAGGTCGCAGGCCGCGATCGAGTATGTGGCGATCGGCTCAGCCATAGGTCAGCTCGACGAGGTCGATCCCAAGGAGGTCTCGCTGCTCCGGCGGCACGATGACACAGGCCACCTCGGGGCGCGTGAGCGCTGCGATTACCTTCTCCACTGAATCCGCCCGGATGACGACGGGCTGCCCCTCGTCGTGTGCGCTGCGAAGGCGCTCGTCGTCGACCTCGTCCAGGACGAGCGGGTCCGCGGGGAACTCCACCTCACCCTCGACGGCCAGCTGCGGCACCTGCTGTTTCGTCGCTCCGAACCAGCGCTCTCTCAAACTTCCACGGTCTCCCCCGGCTCCGGAGAGAGCACCTCGACACCCTTCGCCAGCTCGCGGAGCTCGTCGGGCGTGCCGTGCAGGAGCGGAAACGTCCCGTAGTGACTCGGAACGCAACGTCCGACACCGAGCAGCTCCAGCGCCACGGCGGCCTCGCGCGGCCCCATCGTGAAGTGGTCGCCGATCGGGAGGATGGCCACATCGGGCTCGTAGATGCGGCCGATCAGCTGCATGTCTCCGAAGACGCACGTGTCGCCCGCGAAGTAGAGCTTCGTCCCGTTCTCGACCTCGATCACCAGGCCCGCAGGCTCGCCCAGGTAGACGAAGCGTCCGTCCTCGAAGGCGCTGCTCGAATGGTGCGCGTTCGTCAGCGTGACCTTGATCCCGTCCACCTCTGCGGTGCCGCCCTTGTTGGGCGCATGGGACATCTCCTCGGACAGCCCCTTGGTCGAAAGCCAGCCGCGCAGCTCGACCAGCGCGACGACGGGGCAGTTGAACTTCTCCGCCAGCTCGAGCGTGTTCCCAACATGGTCGTCGTGCCCGTGAGTGAGCGCGATCAGGTCCACCCGCTCTGGCTCCTTCTCGCCGTCCGGGCACTTCGGGTTGTCGAGCCAGGGATCGACGTAGACGCGCTTCCCGCCCGGGCTTTCGAAGCGGAAAGCGGCGTGCCCGAGCCAGGTGAGGGATACGTCCGGCATCGGCGCAGGAGCCTAGCGCGAATCCCCTGCCAGCTCGACGAGGAGGAAGGCTTCGACGGGCTCCCGCTTGCCCTTCAGGTCGAGCTTTCCCAGTGGCTCGACTGTCGCGGCGTCTCCGAGTGCCTCGCGCGTGGGAGCGCCGATCACGACCTGGCCGGGCTCGGCGACGGACTGGAGCCTGGACGCCAGGTTCGTCGTGTCCCCGATCGCCGTAAAGCTCCGCTGCTCGCGGCTGCCGACGTTGCCGATCACCGCGGGCCCGGTGTTCACCCCAGCCCGGAAGCGAGGCCAGTCGGGCCGCTCGGCGGAGACGACAGCCGTCGAGCGCTGGAGACCGAGGGCTGCCCGCGCTGCCCGGACCGCATGGTCGGGCTGGTCCTCGGCCGCGTTGAAGACCGCCAGCACCGCGTCCCCTGCAAAGCGCTCCACCATCCCTCCCTGCTCTGCCACTGCGGGAACCGCGCGCGCCCAGTAGTCGTTCAGCATCTCGATCACGCGTGCGGGCTCCGCACGCTCCGAGAACGCCGTGAAGCCCTGGAGGTCGGCGAAAAGCACGCTCACGTCGCGTTCCTCGCCACCGAGCGCCGCGGCGCTCGGGTCCGCGCGGAGCCTCTTGGCCAGCTGGGGCGAGAGATACGGCCGGAAGAGCTCGTCGAGCTGCTGGATCTCGCCCGCCGCCCGCCCGAGCAGCTCGGCCTCCTCCGTGCTGAGGCGCTCGCGGGCGCGGACCTCCTCGAGGGCGTCCGGGGCCTCGACCAGCTGCTGGAGCGCGCGGCCGTAGCGGCGATCGACACGTTCGATTGTCTGCTGCAGGTAGAGGTCGCTGAACAGTCCCGCGAGCGAGCGGCGGGAGCGGTACTCGTCCCGCGCCGTGACCGCGACGAGGCCGAAGGCAGCCGCCATCAGCAGATGCCATTCCCACCAGGAGGCGTGCCAGTTTCGCGCAAGCGCGATCGCGAGCATCGCCTCGGCGAGGAGTGCGAAGGCGGCGGCGATCGAGAGGAGCATCCGAGCCGGTCGCTCCCGGTAGAGACGGAGGTAGCGGAGCGCCGCGAAGCCGTAGAGCGGGATGCCCACGAGAGCGAGCGTGTAGAGCCACCCCTTGGCGTCCTCGGGAGTAAGCGGCTCGTCGAGAGGGGGAATCGCGGCGAGCGAGATCGCCGCCCAGCCCGCGATGACCGCGATCAGAGCGTTGCGGACCAGCGTTCTTCGTCTCATCAGCGCCGCGATCGCCCCAGGCCCTAGGTCGAGCCCGGAGGCAGCCGCGAAGACTCCGGCGACGAGCAGGCCCACAGGTGTCGCGATCACGAAGCCCGTGTTCTTGCTTTCGAGCAGGACCCCGGGGGTGGCGAGCGCGTGCAAGCCGAGGAAGCCGGCGCTCGCGAGAAACGTCATGGAGACGAGGAAGAGCCGCGCGTCATCCAGCCTTCGCGCCGCCTCGCTCGCGAGCAGGCCGAGGACGACGCTGACCGCGGCGACCGAGAGCACGAGCCAGAAGTGCGCAGGGTGGTGTTCCCACTGCCTGTCGGCTTCCGGCTGCAAAATGAGGATGCCGAGTCCGACGAGGGGTAGAGCGAGCACGCCGATGCGGACCGCCATCTTGCGGCGCCGACCCTATCGCCTGCGTGGGGCAGGAGCATCCGGCGCAAGGCAGAAACTAAGGGCGTGACAAGGCGCTGGCTTCCGATCGCGATCGCGATCGCCGCCGCGGGCGCGGAAGCGGCGGGAGCGCCCACGATCGCCTTCTACCTCCTGCTGACCGCCGTTCCCGTCAGCGCCGGCTGCGCGCTCGCGTTGCTGGGCGAGCTCCTCGACGCGCGGGCCGTCGGTCCTGTCGAGCCGGTGGCGGCGCTCGAGCCGCTTCTTGCGGGCCTGGCACTCCTGCTTCTCGTCGCCGGAGCCGCTGCGGGCTCGGTCACCTTCGCCCTGTTCGGCTGCCTCTCGGTCTACACGGTGCAGGCGTTCGTTACGCTGGGTGCCGAACTGCGGGCGCCGGTTCCGGAACCCGGCTAGAGCGGGATCGCCTTCGCAGCGTTCTTCGACAGGTCGATCAGAGGCTGGACGGCGAAGAACGAGCCCACGTTGACGGCCATAGCGGCGAAGACGGAGGCGGAGAGCAGCGCCTCGCGCGGCGGCGACCCTCCGATCGGCGCGAAGCCCAGCTCTGCCGCAGGGCGCATGTACATGGCGCGAATGACTGCGAGGTAGTAGTAGAGGCTGACGAGCGTCGCCGCGAGGCCGACGATCACGAGCCACGTCCAGCCGCGGTCGTAGGCGGCCGAGAAGACGTAGAACTTGCCGACGAAGCCGCCGGTCAGGGGGAAGCCGGCGAAGCCGAGCATGAACGAGAACATCGCGACGCCGAGCATGGGCCGCTCCCAGCCGAATCCCGCGAGATTGTCGAGCGTGACCGGCTCCGCGAGCTCGCGCTCGCGCGCGGCCACGACCGCGAAGGCGCCGATCGAGATCGCCGAGTACGGGATCAGGTAGTAAAGGAGCGCTCGTCCGCCGAGCTCGTTCGCCGCGGCGATTGCGATCAGCATGAAGCCGGCGTGCGAGATGGACGAGTACGCGAGCAGCCTCTTCACCCGCCGCTGGACGAGTGCGGCGAGATTCCCCCACGCCAGCGAGGCGCAGGCGAGGAACGCGACCGCGATCGTCCAGACGTCTTCCTTCTCGGGAAACGCCACGGTGAGGAGGCGGAGGGCGAGCACGAGCGCGACGGCCTTCGTGGCGGCCGCCATGAACCCGGTCACCGGCGTCGGCGCTCCCTCGTACACGTCTGGCGTCCACATGTGGAACGGCGCCGCCGAGGCCTTAAAGGCGAGGCCGGCGAGGATCATCGCGAGCCCGACGAGGAGGATCGGGTCGGTCGCCAGGTCGTTCGCGCGCGTCGCGTCCGCGATTGCCGAGAAGCCGAGCTCACCCGTCGAGCCGTAGACGAGCGCCGAGCCGAAGAGCAGCACGGCCGAGCCCATGCCGCCGATGATCAGGTACTTGAGGCCGGCCTCGAGCGACCCCACGAGGTCGGTCTCGATCGCGCAGAGGACGTAGAGGCAGACCGAGAACCACTCGAGACCGAGGAAGAGGGTCATCAGGTTCGTCGCCGAGACGAGGAAGGCCATGCCGCCGGCCGCCGTCGCGAGGAGCGCGTAGTACTCGCCGATGTGGTCCTCGCGCATGCGCGCCGAGTACGAGACGCCGACCGCGAGCAGTCCGGAGCCCATGACGATCATCTGCGCGACCGCGGCGAACCGGTCGCGGCTGACGGCATCGGCAACGATGAGGTGCGCGTCCGGGCTCTTCCAGTAGACGAGCGATGCGGTGACGAAGGCGCCGACGAACCCGAGTGCGCAAGTGAACGCGGCGAGAGGCCTCAGGAGCCAACTCGGCACGAGCACCGCCGCGAGCAGGCAGAGCGCCGCCGCGCCGAGAGCGACCAGCGAGGGCGAGAGTGCGAACCAGTCGACGGAGGGGGTGTTGATCACGGCGCGAAAGCCGGCGCCTTGGCTGGCAGAGGCGGGAAAGTAAACGTCGTTCCGGGGAGAAGGGCTTGTGCCTCCTTGACCGTCTCAGAAAGCAACTTGGCCAGCTGCTCATCGCTGAGCTGGCGATAGTCAGCCGCCGGAACCAGCTCTTTGAGAGCAGGCCGCAGGGATGACTTCTCGAGCGAGTGTTCGCTGATGGAAGCCGGCCAAACCGAGAGCGCCAGCAGGCAGGCCACGAGCGATGCGAGGATTGCGAGCTCCGCCGGTCGCAGGTCGAGCGCCGTCTCAGAGACCGCCGGACCGGGCTGTTGGTGGAGCACGGCTGAGATCAGACGCAGCATGTACATCGCGGCCAGCACGATCCCGGTTGCGCCCGCCACAGCCCAGCCCCAGCCAGTGCCGAAGATCCCGGCGAGGATCAGGAACTCGCCGGCGAACGCCGACGAGCCCGGAACGGCGAGGGCGATGATGCCCGTCGCCATGAGGACGGTGGCTAGCGCAGGCCGCCCGCGGCCCATCCCGCCGAGACGGTCGAGACGGCCGGTCGCGGTCCGCCGCTCGATCGCGCCGGCGAGCAGGAAGAGGGTCGCTGAGATCAGCCCGTGATTGACGGACTGGAGCACGGCGCCGCTGACGCCTGCCGTGTTCTCCGCGAAGACGCCGATCGTGATGAGCCCCATCTGGGCGAGGCTCGAGTACGCGATCACTCCGCGAACGTCGGGTGCGCGGAATGCGAGGAGCGATCCGTAAACCAGGCCCGAGACCGCCAGCGCGAGGATAACGACGCGGAAGTCGTCGAAAGGCCCCGGGAACTTGCCGAAGCAGATCCGGATGAAGCCGAAGATCGCCGCCTTCGAGATCACACCGGAGAGCACCGCGGCAACCTCGGGTGACGACTCCCGATAGGCGTCGGGCAACCAGCCGTGTAGCGGGAAGAGCGGCGCCTTGACCGCGAAGGCGATAGCGAAGCCGAGGAACAGCCAGGTGCTGTTGCTCGGCTCGGTGCTGACGAGGTCGAACGAGTTGCGCGAGAGCCCGAAGATGATGACCGCCGCGAGCATCAGCAGCGAGCCAGCCATCGTGTAGATGACGAACTTCACCGTCGCCCCCATGCGGCCCGGCCCGCCCCAGACGCCGATCAGGACATAGAGCGGGATCATCATCGCCTCGAAGAAGACGTAGAAGAGCAGCAGGTCCTGCGCGGCGAAGACGCCGACGACCGCCGCCGTTAGGAAGAGCATCAGCCCGAAGTACGCGCGCGGCCGCTCGCGGCCGACCCAGAACGCATACGCGATCGCGGCGGCCATCACGACCACGGCGAGCCCGGCGAGCCAGAACGAGAAGGCGTAGAAGCCGACGTGGTAGGAGACGTGGAGGTCGCTGAACCAGGTCGTCTGCTGGTCGAAGTTCGGCGCCGGTCCCGCACGGTTGAAGTCCATCCGCGTTAGTGCGTTGATCCAGAAGCCGACCTCGGCGAGCGCAACGAGCAGCGCGAGCGAGCCGGCGAAGCGGCCGATCGGCAGGAGCCAGACGAGCAGCGCGCCGGCGAGCGGGAGGAAGACCAGGATCGTGGCGAGCCAGCCGGTCACGTCACTTCACCCACACGAAGACGAGGGCGAGGACGGTGACGCTGCCGGCGATCGTCAGTGCGTAGGTGCGCACGAGCCCGGTCTGCAGCTCCGTGACCTCGCTGCCAATGCGGCGGGCGCCCGCCGCGATGCCGCTGATCGAGCCGAGGACGAGCGGGCGCTCGACGTAGTCCCGCAGGGTCCGCGCGAGCAAGACCGACGGCCGGTAGAAGACCCAGTCGTAGAGCTTGTCGAAGTAGAACTTGTGCTCGAGGAGCGCGCGGACCGGGCCGGCGGCCGGAACCCGCACCGTCCGCGCCGAGTAGATCGCCCAGGCGACTGCGACCCCGGCGATTCCGAGCGAGACCGCACCGAAGCTCGCCACGAAGTCCTGTGTCCCGCTCGGCTCGACGAGCGGCTCCGCCACCGGCCTCAGGAAGTCGCTGAGCGGTGTCCAGATCCCGGCAAACTGGATCCAGCCGGCGACGACCGCGCCGACGGTCAGCACGGCCACCGTCACGCCCATCCAAAGTTGCGTCCCGCCGGAGTGGGCATGCCCGGGGCCCGTCAACATAGGACGCGTAGCGTGCTCCCGTGCGTAGGCCGAGGGCTCACCCTCGAAGACGAGGAAGACCATGCGGAACGTGTAGAGGCCGGTTAGAAAGGCGCCGGCGAGGCCAGCCGCGAACAGGAGCTGCCCGTACCAGCCGGCCGCGAGCGCCGAGGCGAGGATCGAGTCCTTCGAGAAGAACCCGGCGAGAGGCGGGATCCCGGTCAGGGCGAGTGCGCCCACGAGGAACGCGATGTACGTGCGCGGCAGGAACCGGCGCAGGCCGCCCATCTTCCGCATGTCCTGCTCCCCGACGAGCGCATGGATGACGAGGCCCGCGGCCAGGAAGAGCAGCGCCTTGAAGAAGGCGTGCGTCATCAGGTGGAACATCGAGTTGGCGTACGCGCCCAGGCCCGCGCCGAGGAACATGTAGCCGATCTGCGACATCGTGGAATACGCGATGACGCGTTTGATGTCGACCTGGACGAGGGCGATCAGCCCGGCGACCAGGAGCGTGGCTGCGCCGATTCCTGCGGCGAGGTCCTGGACGCGGCCGGCGTGCTCGAAGATGGGCGCCGTGCGGACGAGCAGGTAGACGCCGGCCGTGACCATCGTCGCCGCGTGGATGAGGGCGCTGACCGGCGTCGGCCCTTCCATCGCATCGGGCAGCCACGTCTGGAGCGGAAGCTGCGCCGACTTCGCCACCGCGCCTCCGAGCAGGCCGAGCGCGACTAGGTTCACCGCCCAGGAGCCCTCGACGCCGCCCGACCACTGGAAGGCGGAGTCGAACGAGAGCGAGCCGGTCCGCTGGATGAGCAGGAAGAAGGCGAGCGCCATCGTCGCGTCGCCGAAGGCGTTCATGATGAAGGCCTTCTTCGCGGCCGCGACCGCGGCCGGCCGCTCGTGGTGATGGCCGATCAAGAAGTACGAGCAGAGCCCGACGAGCCCCCAGCCGGCGAGCAGCAGCAGCAGGTTCCCCGCCTGGACGAGCAGCAGCATCGAGAAGACGAAGAGCGACATGTAGGCGAAGTAGCGGCGCTCCTCGTCGTCGCCGTCCATGTAGCCGATCGAATAGCCGACGATGAGGGCGCCGACCCCGGAGACGACGAGCATCATGAAGATCGAGAGCGGGTCGACGAGCACGCTCAGGCCGGCGTCGAAGTTGCCCGCGGAGAGCCAGGTCCAGGCTGTCGAAAGGTGGGAGCGGTCATCAGTCTCCCGTCCGAGGATCGAGAAGAAGGCGACCCCGGCCGCGACGAACGAAGTGGCGACGGACGCCGTCGCGAGGTAGCCCGCGGCCCGGCGCGACCACCGTTTGCCCCCCAGAGTGATCGCTACGGTCGCGCCGAGCGGCGCGAAGAGGCAGACCCAGGAGGCGACGATCATCCGCGCAGCGTCGACAGCTTGTCGACGTCGAGCTCGAGCTTCCGCCGGTTGACGGCGACGATCAGGCCGAGACCGACCACGACCTCAGACGCGGCCACAGCCATCACGGCGAGCGCGAAGACCTGTCCGTCGAGCTGGCCGTGGTGGCGCGAGAAGGTGATCAGGGCCAGGTTCGCCCCGTTCAGCATGATCTCGAGCGAAAGCAGGACGATCAGCGGGCTCCGCCGCAGCATCACGCCGAGCGCGCCGATCGCGAACAGGAAGGCGGCGACCGCCAGGTACCAGGTGAGGTCCGGCCCCTTCACCGCTCCGTTCCCTCGCGGACGTGACTGCCGAGGACGACGCCGCCGACCGCGGCGGCGAGCAGCACGATCGAAGTGATCTCGAACGCCAGCAGGTGGTCGGTGAGGAAGAGGCGTCCGACCCCGGACGGGCTGCCGAACGAGGCGGCCACGTCCGGCGCGTCGGAGAGGCGGCCGCTCGCTTTCAGCCCGATGACGACGACGATCTCCACCATCAGCGCCCCTGCAGCGGCGACCGCACCCAGTACCTGCCAGCTCGGCCCGCCCGCCCAGGGCGCGTCCACATGCCGGCCGAGGTAGGCGATGACGAACAGGAACATGACCATCACCGCGCCCGCGTAGACGAGTACCTGGGCGGCGGCGACGAACTCGGCCGAGAGCAGCAGGTAGAGGACGGCGAGCGAGCCGAGGTTCCCGATCAGCGCGAGCGCCGAGTAGAACGGGTTCGAGAAGCTGACGACGGCCGCCCCGGAGCCGAGGCACGCGAAGGCGGCGAACATCCAAACGGCCCAGACGACGACGTTGCCCACGCTCAACTCCTCGCCTTGTACGCGGGGATCGGCGTGTCGTAGAGGTCGCGATCGGCGACGGGCATGCGCTTGATCGGCTCGGTGAGGAGCATGTCCTTCGTGTAGATGAGGTCGTCGCGCGAGTACTCCGAGAGCTCGTACTCGGCCTCGAGCGTGATCGCGTCGAACGGGCACGCGAGCTCGCAGTAGCCGCAGAAGATGCAGCGCGAGAGGTTGATCTCGTAGATGCGCGCGTAGCGCTCGCCAGCCGAGATGCGGTTCTCGGCGGTGTTCTCGGCGGCGACGACCCGGATGCAGTCCGCGGGGCAGGCGGCCGCGCAGAGCGAGCAGCCGACGCACTTCTCGAGCCCGTTCGTATGCCGCCAGAGCCGGTGGCGGCCGCGGAAGCGGGGGTAGACCGGGCGCTTGTACTCCGGGTACTGCTGGGTGATCGGCTTCTTGAAGATCTGCCTCAGCGTGACGCCGAAGCCGCGAAACGAGTCGAGAGGCTGGGGGCTCATACGGCGATCACCAGCGCCGCGGTGGCGAGCGCGTTCAGCGTCGCCACGGGCAGGAGGATCTTCCAGCCGAAGTCCATCAGCTGGTCGTAGCGAAGGCGCGGCAGCGTCGCCCGCAGCCAGATGAAGATGCCGATGAGAACGAGCACCTTGAGCAGGAACCAGAGCGGCCCGAGCGGCGACCACGGCCCGACCCAGCCGCCGAAGAAGAGCGTTACGCAAAGACCGGAGAGGGTGATCATGTTCACGTACTCGGCCATCGAGAAGAGGCCGAAGCGCATGCCGCTGTACTCCGTGTGGTACCCGGCGACGAGCTCCGTGTCCGCTTCGGGGAGGTCGAAAGGCGGCCGGTTCGTCTCGGCCGTGCCGGCGGCGAAGAAGACGAGCAGCCCCACGACCTGCGGCACGGCGAACCAGATCGTCTCCCGCTGCTTGTCGACGATGTCGACGAGCGAGAGCGAGCCCGCCATGAGGACGACGCCGAGCACTGAGAGAGCGAGCGCGACCTCGTAGGAGACGAGCTGGGCGCACGTGCGCATCGACCCGAGGAGCGCGTACTTCGAGTCCGAGGCCCACCCGCCGACGATGAAGCCGTAGATCCCGAGCGAGCTGAGCGCGAAGATCAGGATCAGCGAGATCGGCACGTTCACGATCTCGCCCGAGATGTCGTACCGCCAGACGTGCCAGCCCTCCCCGAAGGGGATGACGCTGAACGCCGCGAGCGCAGTTGTGGCAGAGACCACCGGTGCGGTGATGTAGAGGAAGTCGACCGCGGTCCCCGGAAAGAAGCTCTCCTTGCGGATGAGCTTGACGAGATCGGCGATCGGTTGCAGGAGCCCGAACGGCCCGGCGCGGTTCGGGCCGTAGCGGCCCTGCATGCGGCCGATCAGCTTCCGTTCGACCCAGGTCATGTACGCGAACATGAGGAGCAGGAGGTTCACGATCACGACGGCTTTGACCACGTCGATCCACCAGGGCTCGTTCACGGTGCGACCTCCACGTGCGTCCCGAGGCCCCGCGCATGCTCCGCCGCGACGCGCGCCACGCCGCGGACGAGCTTTCCATTCAGGCGCGCGCGGAGCTGGACCGAGGTGCCGTTCGAGCGGACGCTGACAGTCCGACCCGCCTCGACCTTCAGGCGCCGTGCGTCCTGGGGTGAAAGCTCGACCTCGGCCTCGGGCCGCTGGAACTGGAGCTCGGGGATACGCTCGACGGCAGGCCCCGAGAAGAGCGGCCGGTACGTGACGAGCCGGAGGCCCTTGCCGGCAGGCTTCCGTCGTGCTGGTCCCCCCTCCCCGGCTTCGCGCATGGGGACGCGCCCGGGCAACGGCGCCTGCTCGCCGACGACGCCGTACGCGAGACCGTCGTAGGCGACGGCCGAGACCTCCTCGAAGAGCTGCGAGGGGTACGGCGAGAGCTCGACGCCGAAGCGCCCGGCGAGCTTGGCGAGCCACGCGAGCTCGTCGGGGCAGGGCGGGAGCACCGCGCGTCGTAGCCGCTGGAGCCGCCCCTCGACGTTCACATACGTGCCGTCGCGCTCGAGGTAGCTCGTCCCGGGGAGGACGAGGTGGGCCCACGGAGCGACGGGGCGGCGGAACATCGAGATGGCGAGCACTCGCTCGGCCTGCTCGGCGAGCGCGCGGACGTCGGGGTTCGCGGCTGCCTCGTCGCCGGAGACGACCAGCAGCCCGATCGGCTCGGGGTTCCCCTCGTCCTCGTCGGAGGCCGCCGACCAGGCGTCTGCGACGCCGCGTCCGTTGGCGGTCTCGGGAAGGTAGAAAGCGCCGCAGCCCGGTCGATCGGCGAAGCCAAGCTCCGCGGCGAGCGAGGCGAGTAGCGCGCCGCCCTGCCCGCCCGGGCCCGACCAGATCAGCACGGCCCGTTCCGCCGCGCGAAGCCGCCCGCCGAGGTCGTCCTCGCGGGCCGAAGCGAGCCCGCCCTCGGGAGCGCCGATCTCCGTTGTGACCACCTCGGCGCCGGCTCTGCGCGCCGCTCGCAGCCAGAGATCGACGACCGGGGCCCGCTCGGCCACCGGGTCGTCACCGAGGACGACGACCAGCTGCGCCTCGGCGATCGCCGAGAGCGGCAGGCGGAAGGCGTCGAGTGCGGGGCTCACGTCCTCGGGCAGCAGAGCCGAGTGGGCGCCGAGGCCGCGCCGGAGGAGCTTCGCGAGCGCATAGGCCTCCTCCACCGTCTCCGACCCGGACAGAGCCGTCACGATCTTGCCCTGGGCGGCGCGCAGGAGCGCCTCCGCCTCGTCGAGGGCCTCGTCCCAAGAGAGCTCCTCGTAGCGGCGCGGTCCACTCCGTCGCAGGGGATCGAGGATCCGGTCGTCCGCCCGCAGGTGCGAGAACCCGAAGCGTCCCTTGTCGCAGAGCCAGCCTCCGTCTACCTCCGGATGGTTGCGCGCGAGAATCCGCTTCACCTTCCCCTCGCGAGTCGTCGCGTGCACGTTGCAACCGACCGGGCAGAGGCCGCAGACGGTCGGCACGTTCTGGATCTCCCACGGGCGCGCCTCGAAGCGGTACTGGGTCGACGTGAGGGCGCCGACCGGGCAGAGCTCGATCACGTTGCCGGAGAACGGAGCACGGTACGGCTCGTCCTCGAAGGTCGCGATCACCGACTGTGCGCCGCGGTTGCGGGCGATCAGCTGGCCGTCCTCGGCGACGGATTCCGAGAAGCGCGTGCAGCGGTAGCAGAGGATGCAGCGCTCGCGGTCGAGCGCGATCGTCGGCGAGATCGGGATCGGCTTCTCGAACGTGCGCTTGGGGAGGGTCAGCCGGCTCGCTCCCGGGCCCCAGCGGAAGGTGAGGTCCTGGAGCGGGCACTCGCCGCCCTTGTCGCAGACGGGGCAGTCGAGCGGGTGGTTGACCAGGATGAACTCGAGCATCGCGTTCTGCGACTCGGCCGCCTCGGCCGAGCTCTGCGCCGTGTGGACGACCATCCCGTCCTGCGCGGTCAGCACGCACGCGGCCTGAACCTTCGGCGCCCCTTCGACCTCGACGAGGCACATGCGGCAGGCTCCGATCGCGGGCCCAAGGCGCGGCTCGTAGCAGAAGACGGGGATCTCGATCCCCGCCGCGAGCGCCGTCTCGACGAGCCCGGTCCCTTTCGGCACCTGGACCTCGCGCCCGTCGATCGCGACCGTGACGACCTCGGGTGCGTTCACGCGGAGACCTCGGCGGGGCGCGCGTGCGTGTCGACGGGGGCGAAGACGTCTTCCAGCGACGACTCGCCTCCGAAGGGGCAGCCGCCCTCGTCGACGTGCCGCTGGAACTCGTCGCGGTACTTCTCGAGGTAGCTCGACACGCACCACACGGCGAAGTCGCCGAGGGCGCAGAGCGACTTGCCGAGAATCCGGTCGCAGACCGAGACGACGAGGTCGAGGTCGGCCTGACCGGCGTGCCCTTCCTCGATCTTCTCGAGGAGCTGCACCAACCAGCGCGTCCCCTCTCGGCACGGAGTGCACTTCCCGCACGACTCGTGCATGTAGAACTTCTCGGCCCGCAGGCCGAGCTGCACCATGCAGGCGCGGTCGTCGACGACGATCACCGCCGCCGAGCCGAGGAACGAGCCCGCGGCCTGAATCGAGTCGAAGTCGGCCGGCGTGTCGATCTCGTCCGGCGTGAACGCCGGCACCGACGAGCCTCCGGGGATGATCGCCTTCAGCTGCCGCCCACCGGGCACGCCACCGCCGACGTCGTAGATCAGCTCGCGGAGAGTCGTGCCGAGCGGCAGCTCGTAGTTCCCCGGCCGGGCGACGTTCCCCGAGAGCGAGTACACGACCGTCCCGGGCGAGCGCTCGGGGCCGAGATCGGCGTACCACTGCCCGCCGTGCTCGAGGATGATCGGGACGGTAGCCAGCGTCTGCACGTTGTTGATCAGCGTCGGGGACGCATACAGGCCGCTCACCGGCGGAAACGGCGGCCGCGGCCGCGGCTGGCCGCGCTTTCCCTCGAGCGACTCCAGGAGCGCCGACTCCTCCCCGCAGATGTACGCGCCCGCGCCGCGGTGGACGACGAGCGTGACGTCCTCGAGTAGCCCGGCGTCGCGTGCCTCGTCGGCGGCCCGCTTCAACACCTCGAACTCGGCGAGGTACTCGCCGCGGATGTAGATGAACACGTGCTTCGCCGCGATCGCGTGCGCGGAGATCAGACAGCCCTCGATGAAGCGGTGGGGGACGCGTCGCATGATCTCGCGGTCCTTGAACGAGCCGGGCTCGGACTCGTCGGCGTTGGCGACGACGTAGGTCGGCTTGCCTGCCTGCTCAGGGCGCTGGACCAGGCTGAGCTTGCGCCCCATCGGGAAGCCCGCGCCGCCGCGGCCACGGAGCGTCGCGGTCGAGATCTCCTCGATGACCGCCTGCGGGTCCATCGCGCGCGCCTTCTCGAGCGCGGTGTAGCCGCCGATCGCACGGTATTCGTCGAGCCGAGCAAGGTCGCGCCCGTCCGCGCCGGCGAGGACGAGTGGCTCAGCCGCCACGAAGCTCCTCGACGATTCCGGGCACCTCCTCCGGCCGGACCGGCTCGCGGTACCCGTGGTCGACGACGACGACCGGGGCCAGGCCACAGCCGCCCGCGCACTCGAGCGCGCGCAGAGTCACCTCGCCGTCCCCGGTCGTCTCGCCCGCCTTGACCCCAAGCTGGTCCTCGAAGGCCTCGAGCACTTGCTGCGCGCCGACGAGCGCGCAGGAGATGTTCGTGCACACCTCGACGAGGTGTCGGCCCACGGGCTCGAGGTGGAGCATGTCGTAGAACGACGCGACCGCCTGGCAGTGGGCCGGCGTGACATCCAGCGCGTCCGCAACCTCACTCAACGTTTCTGGCGAAAGCCAGCCGTCGCGCTCCTGCGCGAGCCGCAGTGCGGGCAGGAGCGCCGAGAGACGCTCGGGGTACTGCGCGGCGACCTCCTGGATCTGCTCCGCGAGCGTCACCGGTCCACCTCTCCCATCACCGTGTCGAGCGAGCCCACGATCGCGATCAGGTCCGCGACGAGCGCGTCCCGCATGCAGGTCGCGGTTGCCTCGAGCGCGACGAACGACGGCGCCCGGAACTTCACGCGCCACGGCTTCGGGCCGCCGTCAGAGACGACGTAGCAGCCCATCTCGCCGCGCGGCGACTCGATCGTCACGTAGACCTCGCCCTCGGGGACGCGGTAGCCCTCGGTGACGATCTTGAAGTGGTGGATGAGCGTCTCCATCGAGGTGTGCAGCTCGTGCCGCGGCGGCAGCACCACCTTCCGGTCGTCGGCGATCCATGCCCCCTCGGGCATCCCTCCGAGGCACTGCTCGACGATCCGCACGGACTGGCGCATCTCCTCGACGCGGACGCGGTAGCGGTCGTAGACGTCGCCGTTCGGGTAGACGGGCACGTCGAACTGGACCTCGGGGTAGGCGAGGTAGGGCTGGTCGCGGCGGAGATCCCAGTCGACGCCCGACGCGCGCAGAACCGGCCCCGACTGCGCGAGCGCGACCGCGTCCTCCGCGGAGAGAAGGCCGATGCCGCGCGTGCGCTCGAGCCAGATCTCGTTGCGCGTGAGGATCGCCTCGTACTCGTCGATCGCCTTCGGCATCCTGTCGACGAACTTGCGGCACTCGGCGGCGAAGCCGCGCGGGACGTCCTCGGCGAGCCCGCCGGCCTGGAAGTAGCGCGTGTGCATGCGCGTTCCACCGACCATCTCGTAGAGATCGAGGATCAGCTCGCGCTCCCGGAAGCAGTACCAGAACATCGAGATCGCACCGAGCTCGAGCGCGGCGGTGCCGAGGTAGATGAGGTGCGAATGGAGGCGGTTCAGCTCGGCGAGGAGCATCCGCATCCACGTCGCCTTCGCCGGCACCTCGATGCGGAGCAGCTTCTCGATCGCGAGCACGAAGACGAGCTCGTTGTGCTGGAAGGAGACGTAGTCGATCCGCTCGGGGTACGTGATCGCCTTCCACCACGTCTTCTGCTCCATGTTCTTCTCGAAGCCCGTGTGGAGGTAGCCGACGACGGCGCGCAGGCCGACGACGCTCTCGCCCGAGAGATCGACGACGAGCCGGAGGACGCCGTGGGTGGACGGGTGGTTCGGGCCGAAGTTGACCTGGAGGACGTCCTCGGGATCGAGGAGGTCGGCCGGCACCTCGAGGATGGTCGGGATCGGCGAGGGGATGCGCGTGCCCTCGTAGATCCGCGGGCGGTCGGCGACGGCCATCACTCGTCTCCTGAGAAACGCACGGGCTCGCCGCCGAGCGGGTAGTCCTTGCGCAGGGGGTGGCCCTCCCAGTCGTCCTCCATGATGATCCGGCGCAGGTGGGGATGGCCCTCGAAGCGGATCCCCATCAGGTCGAAGGCCTCGCGCTCGTGCCAATCGGCCGTCGGCCAGACCGCGACGACGCTCGGCAGCGCACGGCCGTCCTCGATCCAGACCTGGAGCCGCACTCGAGGTGCGCCTGCTCGGACCGCGAGCAGGTGGTAGTTGACCGCGAAGCGGGCGGGCTTGGGCTGCGGAGATCGTGCGAGCCCCTGCGCCGCCGGCTCGTTGAGATCGCGGCCGCCGGCCGTGCCGTAGTAGCCGGCGATGCCGGCCTCTCCCCAGCCGAGGTAGTCGGTTGGCGTGATGTCGGAGAGGAAGTCGAAGCCCTCCTCGTCGCGGAGGTAGATGCACGCCTCGACGAGCCGCGCGGGATCGACGACGAGCGTCGTCTCGTCGTACGCCTCCGTGCGCTCGACGAGCCCCGGGACGCCCTCGTACGTCAGCTCGCTACGCCCCGAATCTCGTAGGCCGGCGGCACGCCGGCCTTGATCTTCTCCTGGAGGCGGACGATGCCCTCGACAAGCGCCTCCGGCCGCGGTGGGCAGCCGGGCACGTGAATGTCGACCGCGACGATCTTGTCGACGCCCTGGAGGATGGCGTAGTTGTTGAACATCCCGCCCGAGCTTGCGCAGGCGCCCATCGCGATCACCCACTTCGGCTCGAGCATCTGGTCGTAGATCTGGCGCAGCGGCGCCGCCATCTTGTGCGCGACGCGGCCGGAGACGATCAGCAGGTCGGCCTGGCGCGGCGAGGAGCGGAAGACCTCCGCGCCGAAGCGCGCGATGTCGTAGCGCGAGGAGACGATGGACATCATCTCGATCGCGCAGCAGGCGAGCCCGAACGTATCCGGCCAGATCGAGTTTCCCTGCGCCCAGGCGACCGCCTTGTCGACGGTCGTCATCATCAGCCGCTCTTCGAGGTCGCCGAGCTCCCGCTCGAAGACGCCCGGTCCCTTGCCCCGCCACAGGACCCGCTCGGAGTTGAGGCCGTAGTCGGCGAGCCGCTGCTTGCGCCTTACCGCCACCGCAGCGCTCCCTTCCGCCAGATGTAGACGTAGACGACCGCGAGGACGGCGATGAAGAAGGCGAGCTCGGCGAAGCCGAACCAGCCGAGCGGCTTCAGCACGACTCCGAGCGGATACAGAAAGACGATCTCGATGTCGAAAACGATGAAGAGCATGGCCGTCAGGTAGAAGCTGATCGTGAAGCGGTTCGCGTGCGGCGGCCCCTGCGAGACTCCGGACTCGAACGGCAGCCTCCGCGTCCGCGTGTGCCGCGACGGGCGCGTCGCGAAGACGAACGACATGAGGATCATCGAGGCGGGGATGACGAGCGCGAGCGTCCCGTAGATGAGAAACGGAAGCCAGCTATCGAGCATCTGCGAGCCAGCCGCTCGGGGCCACGTCGGGCGGAAACGTACCACGGCACGAGGCGGCGAGGATTCGGCTCAACCGTGCGGGTATCGGCTGTTACAAACTCCGACCCCGGAACGGGGCATGAAGCGCCGGGGGCACATTGCTACCATTCGACCGATGGCCACTGTCGAGCAGGAAGCTCTCGTCACGATCACCACGGCGGCGGCGACGAAGATCAAGAACCTGATGGCCGAGGAGCCCGCGGGCGACGCGGGGGTTCTTCGCATCGCGGTGCAGGGCGGCGGCTGCTCGGGCTTCGAGTATGCGCTCGGCTTCGACTCGGCCGCGCAGGAGGGCGATCAAGAGATCGACGCGCACGGCATCCCGGTCGTCGTGGACCCTCTCAGCGCGCCCTATCTGATGGGGACCGAGATCGATTTCGTCGAAGGCCTCCAGGGTGGCTTTGCGATCAACAATCCGAACGTCGTCTCGAGCTGCGGGTGCGGGCACTCGTTCCAGGTCGAGGAAGGCGCGGCGTCCGAGGACTATGCGGCCGAAGCCGGCTGCGGCTCCGGCTGCGGCGCGTAGAAGAGCGCCTGCACTAGATTTCCGGCCGTGACCGACGACGGCCTCGTCGACATCACGATCCTCGGCGCGGGGCCGACGGGCCTCGCGGCGGCTTACTACGCGGGTCATCGCGACGCGACGGTTCGCATCGTCGAGAGCCTCGAGCAGCTCGGCGGGCAGGTCGCCGCGACGTATCCCGAAAAGCACGTCTACGACGTCGCGGGCCACCCAAAGATCCTCGGCCAGGCGCTCGTCGACCTCTGTGCCGAGCAGGGGCTCCAGTACGGCGCCGAGGTGATCCTCGGCGAAGAGGCGAAGACGCTCGAGCGCATCAGCCAGAACGGCGAGGAGGCGCTCGCTCTGAGGACGGACAAAGGCGGGCCGTACCTGTCGCGCGCGCTCATCGTCACCGCGGGACACGGGGCGTTCGAGCCGCGCAAGCTCGGAGTCGAGGGGATCGACGAGTGGGAGGGCAAGGGCGTCCACTACTTCGTGCGGGAGAAGGACGTCTTCAAGGACAAGAATTGCGTGATCGTCGGCGGCGGGGACTCGGCGCTCGACTGGACGCTGGGTCTCCAGGACACGGCACGCACGCCGATCTCCCTCGTCCACCGGCGCGACCGCTTCCGTGCGCTCGAGGCTTCGGTCAACGAGGCCCGCGAGCTGGAGTCGGAGGGGCGGGTGCGGATTCTGACCCCCTGCGAGGTGCGCGAGATTCACGGTGACGGCTCGATCGAGGGCGTCTCGATCGAGAACACGGAAACCGGCGAGGTCGAGCGCGTCGAGTGCGAGGCTCTGATCACGCTGCTCGGCTTCCACTCCCACCTCGGCGAGATCGCCGAGTGGGGGATCGAGCTCGAGGGCAAGCGGCAGCTCAAGGTCAATCCGATGACGATGGAGACGAACTTGCCGCGCGTCTTTGCGGCCGGCGATGTCGCGGGCTACCCGGAGAAGATCACTCTGATCACGATCGGAATGGGTGAGGCCGCGATCGCTGCCAACAACGCGATCGCGCAGATCCGGGACGAGAAGGTTCAGCCCAAGTACTCGACCGACTGATTGCTGCATCCCTCATCCGAGGGTAGGCCCGACGGCCGGTCGTGCCGATCGCAGCGAGCAATGGATCGCCCGACTGTCGAATGCCTTGGGTGCGGCGAGACGCGGCGCGTCGACCTCGCGAACCGCGGTCACAGCCATCTCCAGACCGGCGAGTGTCCCCGCTGTCGCTACGTCGGCTGGGCAAGCCCGGCCGACCTCTCCGAGCTCACTCGGCGCGCGCTGCGGGACCGGCCGGTCGACGATCGCCGCTTGGGCGGGCTGGTTATGGCACAGCCAACCTCCTCCCCGCTTCGAGCCTAGCCGCGGGCGACGCACCTGTGGGTGCCTGCTTCGCGCCGAATTGGCGACGAAGAATCCCTAGGAAGGCGCCGGTGGCAGGGCGCAACTTGCGGGATACACTCGCCTCATGGAGGAGCTGTGGGGCCCCGAGACGCAGAAGGCGATCGAGAACTTCCACGTCTCGGGCGAGCCGATTCCGCGCCACGTCGCCCGCTGGCTCGGTCGCATCAAGGCCGCTGCCGCTCGCGTGAACGCGGAGCTCGGCCTGCTCGACGAGGAGAAGGCCGAGCGGATCGCGGCGGCCGCGGACCGGGTCGCGGCCGGCGAGCTCGACGAGCAGTTTCCGATCGACGTCTTCCAGACCGGCTCGGGCACCTCGTCGAACATGAACGCGAACGAGGTGATCGCGAGCCTCGCCGGCGAGGACGTGCACCCAAACGACGACGTGAACATGGGTCAGTCCTCGAACGACGTCTTTCCCTCGGCCGTCCACCTCGCTGCGCTCGAGCAGTTGACGAACGACCTCCTTCCGGCCCTCGACCGGCTCGCCCAGGCGCTCGAGACGAAGGCGAAGGAGCTCGAGGACGTCGTCAAGGCGGGCCGCACGCACCTGATGGACGCGGTGCCCGTCACGCTCGGCCAGGAGTTCGGCGGCTTCGGAGCGCAGGTGCGGCAAGGGATGGCGCGCGTCGAGGCCGCGCTCGAGCGCCTGGGGCAGATCCCGCTCGGCGGGACGGCCGTCGGCACCGGCCTGAATACGCACCCCGAGTTCGCCGAGCGCGTCCGCAGACGCCTCGCGGACGACACTGGGCTCGCCGTCCTCCCCCCGGCCGACCCGTTCGAGGCGCAGGCGGCGCGCGACGGTCTCGTCGAGGCTTCCGGCGCGCTGAAGACAGTCGCCGTGTCGCTGACGAAGATCGCCAACGACCTACGCCTGATGGCCTCAGGACCCCGCGCGGGCCTCGCGGAGATCGCCCTGCCAGAGCTCCAGAAGGGCAGCTCGATCATGCCGGGCAAGGTCAACCCGGTGATCCCCGAGGTCGTGACCCAGGTCGCGGCACAGGTGATCGGCAACGACGTCGCCGTCACCGTGGGCGGCATGCAGGGGCACTTCGAGCTGAACGTCTTCGTCCCGGTGATCGCCCGCAACGTGCTCGACTCGATCCGGCTCCTCGCAGCCGCTTCCCGGCTGCTCGCGGAGAAGTGCGTCGAGGGGATCGAGGCGAACCGCGAGACCTGCGAGCGCTACGCCGAGGTCACGCTCTCGGCCGCGGCCGCCCTCAACCCGTACATCGGGTACGACAAGGCGACCGAGATCGTCACGGAAGCCGCTGCGACGGGGAAGTCCCTCCGCGAGGTCGCACGCGACGCGGGCGTCGACGAGGAGACCCTCGATAAGGCGCTCGACTACCGGGCGATGGCGAATCCGCACCTCTCGCCCACGGAGACCTAGCCGCGGGAACGAGGGGCGCGCTCGGGCTGCGCGCCGCACGGTTCACTTTGCCGGCGGCCGAATCCCGCGGAGAAGACTTGTACGCATTGTTATCGAGTCTTATATTCCCGGGGGAACCAGACTCGTCGGATAGGGCCGGCGGCAAAAGGGAGGGGAGCTCATGAAGAGGGTGCTCATTCGTTTGGCGCCGGTCGCTCTACTGGCGGCGCTTGCGCTCACGGGGGCGGCGGTCTCGCCCAACTCGGCGGCGAGCGGGCCGACCGTCGGGAACAAAGTCCTCCAACACGCGCTGGACGTCGAGCTCGGAAAGGCGACGGACAGGCCGGGGCAAATGCCAGTCTCCGGCGGCGTCATGGCGACGCTACACGAGCAGCTGCGCGTGTCGGGCGTGCGCGGAACCCACCCAGGCGCCGCCGATACTGTCGATACCGAGGGTTGCCAGAACGTCTTCGTCGGCGGCGGCCAGCGGAACGTCCGCGCGAACCAGGACTGCTCGTTCCGCCGCCAGGCCGAGGAAGTCCTCGTGATCAATCCGCTGAACCCGCAGAGCATGATCGCGGGCCAGAACGACTCCCGGCTCGGCTTCAACCACTGCGGCTACGACTGGACGCTCGACGGCGGCCACCACTGGGGCGACCAGGTCCCGCCCTTCTGGCAGTACCTCCTGCTCGACAACCACACGTCCGACGCGTGCAGCGATCCGACGGCCACGTTCGACTCGCAGGGCAACGCCTACGTCGGCGGAGTGCTGTTCGACGTCACGAGCGCCGCGAGCTCGATCGTCGTCGCGAAGTCGAATGCCGGTATCAACGGCGCCTTCTACCACTCGCCTAACCCCGCCGGCGGCCTCCAGGAATTCCGGGACACGCCCCTCGGCGTGGTCTCGGCCGACGCCACCGGGAGCGCTTCGAACGACAAGGAGTTCATCGTCGCGGATGCGAGTCCGTCGAGCCCGAAGCACGACTACGTCTACGCGACCTGGACCCTGTTCACGGGTGGTCACAGCCCGATCTACTTCAGCCAGTCGAGCGACGGCGGCGCGACGTGGTCGGCGCGGATCGAGATCAGCGGCTCGAATGCAGCGATCTGCGATCCGGGCCCCCAGTGCAACGACAACCAGGGCTCGCATCCAACCGCCGGCCCGGACGGGACGGTCTACGTCACCTTCGGGAACAGCGACACGCCCGGCGCCGACAACCAGACCCTGTTCGTGAAGTGCCCTGCTTCGGGCAACTGCGCGACCACGGCCGGCTGGAGCGCCCCGGTAAAGGTCGGTGACCTGGTCGACGGCCTGCCGATAGGCCCGAACAACACGACCGGGTGCCCGGGCGGACGAAGGTGCATCCCCCCGAACGGCTACCGCGTGACCGAGTTCACGTCGATCTCGAACTCGGTCGACTCGAGCGGCAACCTCTACGTCGTCTGGGCCGACTTCCGGAACAACACGAATGCGAGCTGTACCGGCTCGGCCTCGACGGCGACGCCGCCGTGTGACAACGACGTCTTCTACGCGTTCTCGACCGACGGTGGCGCGACTTGGAGCGCGACGCGCGACGTCACGCCGCGCTCACGGTTGGGCGAGACCGCGCAGTGGCAGCCGTGGAGCAAGGTTTCCGGGGACGGGACGAAGCTCTGGGTCGGCTACTACGACCGACACTACGGCAACTGCGAGACCACCGGCTGCAACGACATCACGGCGACGGAGATCACGAACCCCTTGTCGGGGAGCCCGACGTACACCGACTACCGCGTGACGACGTACTCGATGCCGAACCTGACGGCCGTGAACAACGCGCAGCAGGCCGGCTTCATCGGCGACTACATGTGGGTCGAAGTCGACGCCCAGAATCAAGCCCACCTCGTCTGGGCTGACACGCGCCCGCATGCGGGCACGGTTCCGGAGGAGGATCTCTACTACGCGAGGGTGCCGGCGCTGCCGCCGACGGCTCCTCGTGTGCACATGCCTGCACCGCTTCCGCAGGCCGCGCTCGCACCTGCCCGGGCCTCCGCCTCGGCAGGGAACCTCGCGAAGATCCGGAGCCCGATCCTCCGGCACAAGGTGGCCGTGGCGCTCGGCCGGGAGCCGGCGCGCCCGAAGGAGATGCCCCTCTCCGGAGGCGTCCTATCGACGCTTCTCGACGCGATCGGCTACCACCCGGCAGGGTCGGCGCCGAGCGCCCGGATCGAGGTGACCGGCACAGAGGGCTGCCAGAACGTGCTCTCCTCGGGCGGTCGAACGAACATCCGGGTCAACCAGGACTGCTCTCTCCGGCGGCAGGCCGAGGAGGTCATCGCAATCGACCCGACCAACGAGCAGCACATGATCGCGGGGCAGAACGACTCCCGGATCGGCTACAACCATTGCGGGTACGACTGGACCTTCGACGGCGGCCAGCACTGGGGCGACCTGGTCCCGCCCTTCTACCAGTTCCAGCTGCTGGATGGGCACGTCGCGGACGCGTGCAGCGACCCGACGGCGACCTTCGACTCCCTCGGCAATGCCTACGTCGGCGGGATCCTGTTCGACATCAACAGCTCCGCGAACGGCTTCGTCGTCTCGAAGTCGAACGCCCCGTTCGGCGGCGCCTTCTACCACTCGCCGAATCCCGCGGGCGGCCTTCAGGAGTACCGCACTCTGCCGGTCGGCGTCGTGGCCAGCGACACGACCTCGGACAACGACAAGGAGTTCATCGTTGCCGATGCGACTCCGTCGAGCCCGAAGCGGGACAACGTCTACGCGACGTGGACGCTGTTCACTCCCGACGGCCACAGCCCGATCTACTTCAGCCAGTCGACCGACGGCGCCGCGTCCTGGTCGGCGCGGATCGAGATCAGCGGATCGAACCCGGCGATCTGCACGTTCCCCGATCCGGGCCTCTGCAACGACGACCAGGGCTCGCACCCCGTCGTCGGGCCGGACGGGACGATCTACGTCGCGTTCGGGAACGCCAACACCCCGTTGCCCGGCATCAACCAGGTCCTGTTCGTGAAGTGCCCGGGGACGGCCGACTGCTCCAACGTGGCCAACTGGACGGCGCCGGTCAAGGTCGACGATCTGATTGGCACCCATCCGGGGAATCTGCCGCCGAACACGTATCGGGTCCCGGAGTTCACGTCGATCTCGACCTCGGTCGACCAGAACGGCAAGCTCTACGTCGTCTGGGCCGACCATCGCAACAACACCAATCCGGACTGCAACTACACGAGTCCGAACCCGGCCCCGCCGTGCGACCACGACGTCTTCTACTCGTATTCGACGGACGGAGGAACGACGTGGACGACGCGGGACATCACGCCGAGGTCGAACTCGCGGTTCGGCGAGACGGCGCAGTGGCAGCCCCATAGCGAGATCACAAGCGACGGCAGTCGCCTCTGGGTCTCGTTCTACGACCGCTCGTACGGCGACTGCGAGACCACCGGCTGCAACGACATCACGGCGACGGAGATCACGAGCCCCTCGTCGGGGAGCCCGACGTACCACTACTCCCAGGTGACGACCGACTCGATGCCGAACCTGACGAGCGCGAACAACTCGGTCCAGGCCGGCTTCCTGGGCGACTACGCGTGGCTCGATACCGACAGCCAGAATCGGGCTCACATCGTGTGGGCCGACACGCGCCCGTACACGGGCTCGATTCCCGAAGAGGACGTCTACTACGCGCTGGCGGCTCCGACGGGCCCGCCACCGCCTCCGCCACCTCCTCCTCCGCCACCGCCACCTCCACCTCCGGCACCGCTGCGCTGCCGCGTACCGAGGGTGATCGGGCTGACGCTCGGCCG
>WNFU01001171.1_pt1 | contig 45577 bp, 31 predicted proteins | sample 5400121 | NCBI WGS metagenome assembly WNFU01 (sample SAMN13153360, study PRJNA577476) | soil metagenome | isolation source: 100 cm soil or saprolite under grassland replicate 1 | place: USA:California | collected 2016-06-15 | reverse complement strand
GCGGTCACGTAACATTGTGCACCTCCTGAGAAGGAGTTGTGCACGGGCGGGGCCACTAGGCGTTATCGCGGAAACGCTTGACACCATAATCGCGTTTTATCGCTTTCCGAAGGGTTTTGCACCGCAAACTAGTACTAGTGCTGCTTGTTCAGCAGGTTTCTTTCGTGGGCATACTGCACGGTTTCGAGGCGGTTATGGAGTTGGAGCTTGTCAAGAATATTGTGGATGTGATTCTTGACCGTCTGAGGTTCAATCGAGAGCCGTTTGGCAATCTCCTTGTTGGACAACCCTGCGGCAATCTCAGTAATTATTTCCAGTTCGCGCGCCGTTAGCTTGATTGAACTTTGCGGTATGCTCGGCATGCGCTCGCTGGCCAACTCAGCGATGCGCGAGAACAGCGAAGCCGCCATGCGAGGTGAACAGAATGATTCACCCCGGTGGACCGCGCGTATAGTTTCGAGCAGATAGTCAAAGGAGGCTTCTTTCAATACATAGCCGGCAGCCCCAGCCTCAATGCAGGCCATAATTTCATCGGTCAGGTCGGGCATACCGAGGATAATCACCTTGACCTCGGGCATCTCCTGACGCAATGCCTGTGTCACCATGATCCCATCCTTGCCCGGCATGCCAATATCAATCAGCGCGATCTCCGGTCGCAGCTCTTTGATTTTTGCGAGAGCCTTGCCGCCACTGGCTGCCGTGCCAATGACGATCAGGTCTTCCTGCTCCGCCAGCAGGGACACCAGCCCCTCCCGAAGTAGGCGCAGGTCGTCCACAACGAACGTTCTAATGGACTCACCCATATGAAATTCCCTCTGCATAATGCGCACTAAAATGTGGGCATTGAGACTTTCTCCCAATGGCCCGAGCACGGGACTGTGCGGCGAGAGGCTCCCCAGTGACACGCCGGATGGTTCTTTCTCGGCGCACGTGCGTTACAAGGATGCATTGTAACATGGCGGCAGGCGCTCGTCAGCGAGATTTCCAAATGAATTTGCGCGGAATAAAGCGGCGCCCGGACTCGAGAGTCCGGGCGCTGTTCCTTGGCGTATCATTCTCACTATGTTTTGCACGCCAGTCTCATTATCTGTGCGATCCTACATCCGCCGGCGATCAAATATCCAAATTCCGCACCTCGAGCGCGTGGGTCTGGATGAAGCGCTTGCGCGGCGGCACCAGGTCGCCCATGAGCATGGTGAAGGTCTCGTCGGCCGCCTGGGCGTCTTCGAGCGTCACCTGGCCCATGGTGCGGTTCAGTGGGTTCATGGTGGTCTCCCACAGCTGCTCGGCGTTCATCTCGCCGAGGCCCTTGTAGCGCTGGATGTGGGCCCGCTCGCGCGCGTCTTTCGGCAGCGTTTCAAGGTAGCTGTCGCGCTCGGCGTCGGTGTACACATATTTCATCTCTTTGCCGTGCTTGATGCTGAACAGCGGCGGTTGCGCGATATACAGGTGCCCATTGGTGATGATCGGCCGCATGTAGCGGAAGAAGAACGTCAGCAGCAGCGTGCGAATGTGGCTGCCGTCCACATCGGCGTCGGTCATGATCACGATCCGGTGGTAGCGCAGCTTGGCTGGGTCGAACTGCTCGCCGACGCTCGCGCCGATCGCGGTGATCAGCGCCCTGACCTCGTTGTTCGAGAGCATCTTGTCTAGCCGGCTCTTCTCGACGTTCAGAATCTTACCGCGTAGCGGCAGGATGGCCTGGAAGCGGCGATCTCTTCCTTGCTTCGCGCTATTATGGACGAACACGCCTGATGCGAGTGCGAAGTTGTGTGTGTGCGGCACTTCGATATCGTACACATCGATCCGCTCAGCAAGCCGCTCAACTGAGACGACACGATGGTTGTAGTTGGCGACAGCCTCGCACGCACGCGTCTCGTCACCTTCGAAGTAGCGCTGGCAGAAAGTGTCGAAGCGCAGCAACGATTTGTCGTTCGTCTGCCGTCGATGTGCCTGATAGATATCCAAGTCAAGCGTCCCTTGCCGCTCGCACCCTTTGAGCGCCGCCAACGTCTTTTGGTAGTAGGTCTGGGCGAGCGCCGCCTTCCGCTTCGCGCGGAACTCTGGCGTCCACTGCTCCTTCGTCTTTTCGCGTCGCCACACGAGTAATGCCTCATCCTGCCATTGGACTTGGGCAAGTTCAGCCAACATCTCCCGAGCCTGCGGGTTGCCGGCGAAGTAGTCGCGCACGCGTTCGGCCTGCGCCTGCCGGTTGGCGACTTCCGCCCAATATGTCCGTTGCGCTTGGTCGAGTTGCTCGGCGTTCTGCTGGCGATATTCCGCATTTGTGGCATAGAACTCACGCCAGCGCTCGCCCATGTACGACTTGTAGTCGTCGTTGGCCCACTGAGCCGCCGCCTGCTCAGACATAATACGGCGTGTCTCCGGCTGCTGCATGCGGGCGCTCATCGCGCTATGGAAGGCATCGCTTTGTTTGATAGCGCGGCACTTCTCGACCACGTCGGGTCGGTGCAGCGTGCGGCTTACGTGCTCACGGTGCAAAGCCAGATGCACATCAGCTGGAAGCCGGCGGATGTTGGTAGGATTATTATTGCGCTTGTTGAAGTCGACATGATGCCAATGGTCGCCATCGGTTTCGACATACACGCCGCTCCAGCGGTTGTACCAATCCGCCAGCACATGCGTGAAAAGCCAGGACTCCGATCGCGGGTCCCAAGCCATCTCGTATCCGTCGATAGTGATTCCTGATTCGCGCTTGTCCGAGAGCTTACGGTAGAGCGGCATGAGCGAGTCGTTGCTCGTGAGCGCGATTGCAGGCTTGTAGCTGCCGTCGCGTAACATGAAACGATGATCTGGCGTGCATACGATTGCCTCGCCATTATCCAGCGCGACACGCACAACCTCGGCGTTGCGTTTCGTCACACGCGGGTTGACGATGCGCTCAACGCCGATCGTGCCTTCTTTACGAATGGTGTAGCAGAAGTGCTCTTTTCCCTCAGCCTGTTCTGCTACGATCTCCTCAAAGCTCAAGCTGCGCCCGTCGGCGAGCGCGACTTGCGTATCGCCCGAAAAGCAACCACCTGCGGAATCGCCCTCAACGATATAAATTTCACACCTTGCCGGGTTGGTGTCCGAGCAGTCGGCGAGCTTGCCGGGCAGCGAGAAGCCCTCCATCGCGCTCTTGCGCGCGGTTTCGCGCACTTTCTGCACCGCCAGGCGCGTGCGCGCCGCCGAGATGGTCTTCTCGATGATCCGCTTGGCGTCGCTGGGGTTCTCTTCGAGCCAGGTGTTGAACGCGTCGCCGAACACCGACGAGACCGCGCTGGTGGCCTCGGGGCTGACTAATTTCTCCTTGGTTTGCGAGCTGAACTGCGGGTCCTGCAGCTTCACACTGATCACCGCCGTCAGGCCCTCGCGCACGTCGTCGCCGGTCAGGTTGGCTTCATTCTCTTTCAGCAGCCCTTTGCTGCGCGCATAGTTATTCACCACGCGGGTCAGCGCGTTGCGGAAGCCGGTCAAGTGCGCGCCGCCATCGGTGTTGTTGATATTATTCGCGAACGCATAGATCGAGTCGGTGTCGTAGGCCTCGGTGTACTGCAGCGCCACCTCGACCGCCACGCCATTGCTGTCGCGCTCGACATAGAACGGCAGCTTATGCAGCACGCTCTTCTCTTTGTTCAAATGCCGAACGTACGAGCGAATGCCACCCTCGAAGTAGAAGCTGACCTCCTGGTTGTCGCGCTCGTCGGCGATATGGAAGCGTAGCGCCTTCGTCAGGTAGGCCATCTCGCGGAAGCGTTGAGTGAGCGCGCGGAAGTTGTAGTCGATACCATCCTTGAAGATCATAGTGTCGGGCATGAAGTTCACGGTTGTGCCGCGCCCGTCGCTGTTGCCCACGGCCTTAACGGGCCCTTGCGGCTTGCCGGTGCGGTATTCTTGCCGCCACAGCTTACCGCGGGCGCGCACCTCGATCCGCATCCAAGTCGAGAGTGCGTTGACCACGCTTAGGCCCACGCCGTGCAGGCCCGACGAGACCTTGTACGAGTCTGAGTCGAACTTGCCGCCGGCGTGCAGCACCGTCGCCGCCAGCTCCAGGCCCGAGACCTTCTTGGTCGGGTGGAGGTCGACCGGGATGCCGCGGCCATTGTCGGATACCGTCACCGACGCGTCGGCGTGGATGACGATGTCGATATGATCGGCATAGCCAGCCAGCGCCTCGTCGACCGAGTTGTCGACCACCTCGCGGACCATCTGATGCAGGCCGTTAATGTCGGTTGGCCCAATATACATGCCTGGGCGCTTGCGTACTGCCTCTAGACCTTCCAGAACCTGAATTCGGCTGGCGGTGTAGTCGTTGTTGTCAATGGTTTTCGTCGTGTCAATGGTCATGTTCGTGTACTCACTCGTGTTCGTTGTCCATTGTCGGTTGTTGGTTGCAAGAGTCACAACTGACAACGGACTACCGACAATGGAGATGGCTCATTACCCATTCTATCAATTCCGTGCCCGTAGCCCCGGTGGTTGCGCCGGCGCGCTCTGCCAGCGGCGCAGTCGCTCGCGATAGAACGCCATGCGCGCGGCCAGCACCCCACTGCCGATATAGGCGCTGGCGACCATCGCGATGATTGCTCCGATCATTGTGTTCACCAGCGAATGCCAGATCACGCCGCTGCCCAGCTGAATCACGAGCGTGAGCGCTAGAAATCCCAGCGTGCCCCACACATTGCGCCGGACGACGTTGAAGCTGGTGTAGATCGCCCGCAGCGGCCCCAGCCCGCTAATAACGATCGCTTCGGCCGTGAAGCCAATGTAGATGCTGATCCAGATCCCCACCCAATACACCACGATCAGCGCCAGGATGCCAAGCGTCTGGTTGAGGTACAGCAGCAGTGTGGCAAAAAACAATACCGGCAGCCCAAGTGCTAGCCCCACCCCGATGATGATCGCAACCGCGCCAAGCAGCGACAGGCCAATCTTGGTTGCGCGCCGCAGCCCTACCGCTGGCGACCAGTCGCGCCGCACCGCCGCGCCGACCTGGCCGAGGAAGATTGCGCTCAGTGCCAGTGCCAGCGCATTGATAATCAGAAATGCCAGCAGCGCGCCACCGAAGGTCGCGATCTGGATTGTGTCGGTGCGCTGCGTGTTGATCAGTTGTAAGACTTCCGGGATCGCCGGCAGCCCCGCGCTCGCGTTACTGTCGGTTGCGCCAACAACATACAGCCTAAGAGTCGGAATATAGTTCAACACCGCCAGCTGCTGCCGCAGATCGAGACCACCGGTGGCCAGAAACTGATCGTACACCGCTGGCATGTCGCCCTGATTGGCGATCGCTGGGTTCACGCTTTTGAGTGTGTTAGCGATACTGGTGATCAGCGGGGCCAGCGACAGTTGCGCGCCGAACCAGAGGTAAAGATTCAATGCAAGCGGAATGAGCACCAGCCACAGCCGCCGATTAATCGCACCATATCCCTCGCTAATCGAGTCGATCAGCGTCGCGTTTTGAGGCTTCGTAATGGTCAAAGCGCTTCTCCTTCAACTCACGTATTATACCATACTTTGGTCGATCTCGGATGCCGATTAAAACGCATGTTCGTAGTGCGGCGTGGTGCCGTTCCCAGACGGTAGAATGAAACGTTTCGCGCGCGGTGGGCGCCTCCGCGAACTGGCCAGGGGCGCCCGCCGCGCGGGCCAGTTGCCTGCGCGCTTGCCTCAAGGGTGTTATAATGCTTCTCCATTGGTTTCACTATAAGGATACCGACTCATGCTCACGTACGAAAATTTTGTGGCGGTGCTGTTAACTGCGATTGAGCAGACCGATCTCAATATTGCGTATACTCAGGAACTTCTCGACACCCACGCGCTTGGTCGCAGTTTGAGTATTACCTGCCTGCCCCGTGGAGTGGAAGACGACCGCGCGCCGGAGGAGCCGCCGCTGCGCGCGGTGATCGCCTTTCGCTGGTCGCCCGAGTTTACGGTCTTCTCGCTGCGCGGCGGCCCGCCCGATACCTTCGACGGCATCGTCGACGAGCGTATCTTTGCGTCGGCTGCCGGCGTTGGCCTGGAGATCGAGGTGACGTACACGCTGCCGCTGGTTGCCGATTCGGTCGGCGATCTGGCTACGCTGCCGCAGATCGCGCGCGCCGTGCACGAGCTGTATGCCAGCGCGGCACCGTCCAGCGAGAACCCGGTGCGGGTCGATGTGGCGCTGTCGTTCATGCCGGCGCAAGGGCCGCGCATCAAGTCTTTAACAATTCATCAGATCTGGCCGATCGGCGATGCACTGTTCGATAGCGATTTGCTCACCGATATCTTCGAAGAGCTCTGTGGCGAGCTGCGCGATGTACTCGACGCGCTGGCCGAGGTGTATGTGACTGAGCCGCGCCAAGGCCAGCCGCCAGCCGAAGATGCCGACGAAGTATTATCCGAGCGCCATTATCTCAAGCCGCCGACGGCATAGGCCGTTCCCTCCGCCTGCCCGAACATGGCACAGCATCAGCTAGACACAATCTGCAATCTGCAATTGCACAAATGCCGCTGGGTTAGGTGATAGAGAAGCAACCTGCATGGAATTGCCACGGATCGATCAGCTGCGTTTCAAGCGGGCGCTCACTTGGGCGATCACCTTGCCGCTCATCGCTCTTTTGTTGTTCGTCAGCGTGTTGCTCTGGCAGCTCGAGGATATGCTCGCGGCCTCACGTTTGGTCGACCATACCGACCAAGCGATCTCCCAGGCGCATGTGACACAGAACCTGCTGGTGGATATGGAAACTGGCCTGCGTGGCTACCTGATCACCGGCGAGCGCAATTTCCTCGAGCCCTACCTCCAGGCCCAGCGATTGATCCAGCCGGCATTTGCCAACCTCGCCGTGCTCGTCGCCGATGACTCGGATCAAAGCGCGCTGCTCAACCAGCTGATGCCCAATTACAACGCCTGGCGGCAATATGCGCAGAACGTGATTCAGTTGCGCGATTCTGGCGGCGATTATGCATCGCTGGTTCGATCGCGCGCCGGCAAACAGCACATGGATGCGCTGCAGGCCCAGATTGACAGGCTCATTCAAACCGAGATGACCCTGCGCGACGTGCGCAGCCAGACATCGCAGTGGACCACGCAAGTCGTGATTGGCACCAGCATTGCCCTGGCGCTTACGCTTGGTGTCGCGTTGGCGTTCTTTAGCCGGCGCCAGTTGATGCTGCTGTCGCAAAGCTATGGCCGGATCGTTGCGATAGTGCAGGAGCGCGCCGAGTTGCTGAATGAGCAGCGCGAGCACCTGCAGATTACGCTGGCCAGCATTGGCGATGGCGTGATCGTCACCGATTCTGAGGGCCAAATCACGATGATCAATTCGGTCGCGCAAGAACTGACCGGCTGGAGCCATTCAGATGCGCGAGGGCAGCCGCTCGCCACAGTGTTCACGATTGTCAACCAGGAGAACCGCCAGCAAGTCGCTAATCCGGTCGCCAAAGTGCTCCAAAACGGCGTGGTGGTGGGGCTCGCTAATCATACATTGCTGATCCGGCGCGATGGCGCTGAGATTCCAATCGACGACAGCGCCGCGCCGATACGCGATCGGCAGGGCCAGGTGATTGGCGTGGTGCTGGTGTTTCGCGATATCAGCGAGCAGAAAAAAGCCGCCGATGTTCAAGCGCTGCTTGCGCGCGAAGTTGAGGCGCAGCGCCAGCGCCTGAAGAATGTAATCGCCAATGTGCCGGGAGTAGTCTGGGAGGCCTGGGGTAAGCCCGACGCGGCGAATCAGCAGGTCGATTTCGTGAGCGATTATGTTGAAACCATGCTGGGATACAGCGTTGCCGACTGGGTTTCGACGCCGAATTTCTGGCTGAAGATTGTGCACCCCGACGACCGGGAGCGCGCCGCCGAGGCTGCGAATGCGACCTTCCAATCGGGCACGTCGGGCGTCAATCAGTTTCGCTGGCTGCGGCGCGACGGCGGGGTGATCTGGGTCGAGACGTTCTCGGCGCCGATCGTCGATGCGACTGGCCAGCCGATCGGCATGCGCGGCGTGACGCTGGATATTACCGATCGCAAGCGAGCAGAAACGGCGTTGCGCGAAAGCGAGGAGCGCTTTCGTTCGTTGTTCGACAATGCGCCGGTTGGAATCTGCCTTGGCCGTGATGGGAAGATTCTCTACGGCAACAACGCGCTCGCGCACATGTTTGGCTACGACGATATAAGCCCATTACAGGGTATGCCTTTGATCGATCTCGTCGCCCCCGAGGCGCGCGCCGATGTCGCCGACCGCATTCGCAAGCGCGAAGCGCATGAGCCTACCGCTGAGTCATACGAGACAATCGGCCTGCGCCGCGACGGCTCGCGCTTTCCCTACTCCGTCGACGTTACGCGCATGCTGCTCCCCGATGGCCCTGTGTTAGTCGCTTTTTGCATCGATATCACCGCGCGCAAGCGCGACGAGGAGCGCCAGCGCCTGTTGATGGAAACCAGCGAGTTGCTGACCGGCTCGCTGGAATATGAGCCGACACTCGAGCGCTTAACCGAGGTGATCGTCCCGCGGCTCGCCGATTGGGTGGCGATTCATATGCTCGAAGACGACGTCGTGCGGCGTTTGGCGATGCGGCATATCGATCCGGCGAAGACTGAGCTGGCGCGCAGCCGCCCCGAGCGCTACCCATTGCAGCCCGGCGGGCGGCATATCGTCGCGCATGTGCTGGCGAGCGGCAAGTCGGAGTTCTACCCACGCGTGACCGACGATCTGCTGGTAGCGGCCGCGCGCGATCAGGAGCATCTGCGGTTGCTGCGGGCGTTGGGCTTCACATCGTACATTTGCGTGCCGTTGATTGCGCGCGGTCGCACGCTGGGCGCGATCACGTTTGTGACCTCTGTTTCGGGCCGTTACTACGACACCACTGATCGAGTGCTGGCCGAGGATCTGGCGGCGCGGGCGGCGATCGCGATCGATAACACGCGACTCTACCGCCAAGCGCAGGAAGCGGTGCGCGCGCGCGATCAGTTTCTCTCGATCGCGTCGCACGAACTGAAGACGCCGCTGACCTCGCTGATTGGCTACACCGATCTGATCATTCGGCGATTCGGCCCCGACAGTCGTTTATCTGAACGCGACCAGCGCGCGGTGCGGATCATCGGCGAGCAGGCCGGGCGGCTAAATAAGTTGGTCAGTGCGCTGCTGGATCTCTCGCGGATCGAGACCGGCCAGCTTAGCATCGATCGCGGGATCGTCGAACTCAATGGATTGATCCAGCGGCTCGTGCACGAGGTCTCGCAAGCGCAGTCTCAGGATGTCGATCGGATTATGCTTGAAGTCGCGCCTGAGCCGCTGGTACTGATCGGTGATGAGCTACGGCTAGAGCAGGTCTTTCAGAACCTGATTCAGAACGCGTTCAAATACAGCCCTGCCGGTGGCTCGGTGACGATTCGGATCGAGCACCGCGGCGATCGCGCCTATGTGAGCGTGCGTGACGAGGGCATTGGCATCCCATCCGGGGCGCTGCCAAATCTTTTCGGGCGCTTTTATCGCGCGCCCAACGTGGAAACTCATGGCATCAATGGCATGGGCATTGGTTTGTTTGTCGTAAAAGAAATAGTGCATCTGCACGGTGGTGAGATTACCGTGGAGAGCCAGGAGAATATCGGCAGCACATTTACGGTCTGCTTGCCGTTGCGGCCCGAGGAGCAGCCAGCGGCGACGGCGCCACCGGCCGACGAGGTAGCTGGATAAGCGACTATCGAAAAATAAACTGGCCGATGGCGATCGTATTGCGTATTGCGTAAGCGGACTGTCGATACGTAATACGCAATACGCAATATTGGCGGCTCTTTGTTCCTTTGAGAGACCCTAAATTCTTACGACCATGAATACTGACGCCCCCGCACAATTTAGTGGGTTCACACCCGAGGTGCTTGCCGCGCTCACGGTCGCCGGCGTGAATGAGCGCTGGTCGGCCGTGCAAGAGCGCCTGCACCCAACGCTGGTGGCGCTCGCCGAAGCGCTGCGCGCCGCCGGTATGCGGCAGTTTCCGCGCGCCTGGCCGCTCTACGAAGTGAGCTTCCGCAGCTTGCGGTTTGTGAATCGCGGGCCGAATGATCGTGCGCCGATCGACGACTACCATTTCGCGCTCGATCGCCCGCCGCGCGGCTGCGGCATCCTGGTTGCGGTGAGCGGCGCCGAGCAGCTGATCATTGTTGGCTTGCAGATCACCGCGCGCCAGCGCAAAGACGACCTGCGCCGCGTGTGGGAGGAGGGCCGCGCGATCTGGCAGCCACTGATCGAACGGGTCGACGAAGTTCGCTTTGTAGATCGCAAGGAGACAAGGAGACGAGAAGAGCCAACAGATACGGTCTCCTTGTCTCCCGGTCTGCCGGTCTCCTTGTCTGAGACGTGGATGGATCGCTATCTATCCACCCGCGGCTCGGCATATCTACTGGCCGGCTTCGCCTACCGCTGGGACGACGAGCGCGTGGCGCGGCCCGACTTCGCCGAGCAGGCGATCGCCGATGCGCTGGCGCTGTTTCCGCTCAACGAGGCGATCATGGAGCAGGCCGAGGAGCTGGACCCCTACGGCGCGGTGCTGCTGCGCGAGAAGCGCGCCGGCACCTACGCCGCGCTGGCGCTCCCGCCAATCGAAACGATCGTCGAACGCATTCACGCGCGCGGCTTCGCGCTGGCCGATGCGCTCATTCGCGCCTATCACATTGCTTTGCAGACCAAGCCGCTGGTCGTTCTGCCCGGTATCTCGGGCACCGGCAAGACGCGCCTGACGCGCCTGTATGCCGATGCGGTGTATGGTGACTCGTCGGCGGGCGCGGCTGGTCAGGAGAACGACCACTACCTGCTGGTGGCCGTGCAGCCCGATTGGCACAACGCCCGCGACCTGCTGGGCTACTACAATGCGCTGACGAGCAAATTCCACCCAACGCCGTTTATGCGCTTTCTGATGCGTGCGGCAGCCGATCCGGCCACGCTATATTTCGTCTGTTTGGATGAAATGAACCTTGCGCGGCCCGAATACTACCTCGCGCCGATTCTCTCGGCGCTTGAGACCGAAGATCACCTGCTCGATTTGGGCGTGCCCGCCGCTACGGTCGAGACGGTCACCGGCGAGATGTTAGCCAACCCATTCCGGCTGCCGCTGAATATGAGAATCACCGGCACGGTCAATGTCGACGAGAGCACCCACACGCTCTCGGACAAGCTGCTCGACCGCGCGAATGTGATCGAGCTGACCGATGTCGACTTGGCGGCGTTCCGCCACTCGTATCGCGAGCCGGTCGACGAGGCGGCCTGGCCGATCATTACCCAGATCCATGCGATTATGACGCGGGCCGGCCAGCCATTCGGCTACCGCACGTTGGCCGAAATGCTGCGCTATATCGAGCGGGCGCGCGGCGTGCTGGCGCCGGCCCAGGCGCTCGACCAGCAGATCAAGCAGAAGATCCTGCCCAAGCTGCGCGGCGACGACACCCCGCGCCTGCGCCGCGCGCTGATGGCGCTGCTGGAGTTGCTGCTCGGCCAGCCGCAAAGCACGTGGGGTAAGGCTGCCGCGGTCGAGCCCGAGGCGGTGGTGGCCGCGCCGTTCCCCGATTCGGCCGAGAAGGTGCGACGCATGCTCGAGCGGCTGGAGACCGAGGGCTTCACCGACTTCTACGGTTAGCCTCTTCGATCCACGAGGCATACGAAGGGGCACGAATATTCTCTCAGGAGATAGAAACATCTCGTTCAAAGGGCGAATCGTTTCCATTTGAGTTTGCCAGAAGAACCAAAATTGATCAGCACACCATAAAGTTCTTCTCGCTAACTTACCTTCGTGATCTTCGTGTTCCTTCGTGGATTCTACCAAGCGAGCGAGGGCTTGAGGATTGCGGTTTTAGAGCAATGCCGCTATCATACGGCTGCGTTATGATGGGATACGGATGATACGAAGTTGTATCCATAATCCATCAGCTTCTTCGTGTATCTTCGTGTGCCTTCGTGGATCATTCCCAACGATGGAGGTCGTGTGAGTTACCCGCTGACGACGCTCTCGCCGCTCGATGGGCGTTACCGCGCCGATGTGGCCGAGCTCGAAGCCTATTTTAGCGAGGCGGCGCTGTTTCGCTACCGCACCCGCGTCGAGATCGAGTATCTGATTTTTCTCACCAAGGCCCGCGATGTGACGTTCGTACCTAAGCTACCCGCGCAGCCGGTCGCGGAGCTGCGCGGGCTGTATCGCGCGTTTCGGGCCGAGGATGCCGAGGCGATCGCCGCGTGGGATCGCAAGGTCAACCACGACGTCAAGGCGGTCGAATACTGGCTGCGCGAGCAGCTCGACACGCTTGGCTACGGCGCCTGGAAAGAGGTGGTGCACTTCGCGCTGACTTCGGAGGATGTCAACAACCTGGCTTACGCGTTGATGCTGCGCGAGGCGCGCGACCTTGTGCTGCTGCCGGTGCTGAACGACTTGGGTGTCGCGCTACGTGACCTATCGCTCGACGAGGCCGCCGCGCCGATGCTGGCGCGCACGCACGGCCAACCCGCCACGCCGACCACGCTCGGTAAGGAGATCGCCGTGTTCGTGGCGCGGCTGCGGCGGGCCCAAACCGTGCTATCCGAGGTGAAGTTGACCGGCAAGCTCAATGGCGCAACCGGCACGTTCGCCGCGCACACCGTCGCACTGCCGCAGGTCGATTGGCCAGCATTCGGGCGCGCGTTCGTGCGCTTTCTCGATCTTGAGCCAGTGTTGCTGACCACGCAGATCGAGCCGCATGACTCGATCGCCGAGCTGTGCGACGCGCTCAAGCGGCTTAACACGCTGCTGATCGACCTGTGCCAGGATCTCTGGCGCTACATTGGTGATGGCTACCTAGTGCAGGCACCCAAGGCCGGCGAGGTCGGCTCTTCGACCATGCCGCATAAAGTCAATCCGATCGACTTCGAGAACGCCGAAGGCAACTTGGGAGTGGCCAATGCGCTGCTGGAACACTTCAGCCGCAAGCTGCCGATTTCGCGGCTCCAGCGCGACCTGTCGGACAGCACGGTGCTGCGTAATCTTGGCGTCGCGTTTGGTCACAGCCTGTTTGCGTACCGGCGCATTTTGAAGGGCCTCGGCAAGCTTGGCGTCGACCACGAGCGCATGCTCGCCGATCTGCGCGCGCATCCCGAGGTGCTGGCCGAGGCGGTGCAGACAATCTTGCGCCGTGAGGGCTACCCCGAGCCCTACGAAGTGCTCAAGCAGCTGACCCGCGGCCGAGCGCTGACGCTGGAGGGACTGCGCCAGTTCGTCGATACGCTCGACGTCGCCGACTCGGTCAAAGATGAGCTGCGCGCGCTGACGCCTGAAGGCTACACCGGCCTGGCCGCGGAGTTGGCGCGCACCGCTGTGCGGCGTTGAAGCGCTGCCGCCTGACACGATGACAAGATGACGTTCAACTAGGAAGTGTCATCTTGTCAGCAATCATAGGACTACAGAGCTATGCGCCTTTAGGTGCGGGTACCGTGAACGGTTTGGTCTCCCTTCCTATTCCAAACTGGCCGCAGGTGTGCTAGAGTAATCGTGGCGCCCTAGTCTGGGAGCGGGCGGTCACCACCAGCACGTGATGGTCGGCCGATGGCTCCCTAACTAGGGCGGCTGTATGTCTGCTGAATCCTACCGCACGATCATTGTTGCATGTTTTCCCGAGCTGCCGATCGCCAGCTGCGTTGTCCATTCGCAAGGCTGGGACAGCGTGGCGGTGCTGGTCGACGACACCTTCATCTTTCGCTTCCCCAAGCGCCCCGATGTCGAGTCGCAGTATCGCACAGAAGCGCGCCTCCTGCCACAGCTGGCGGCGACGCTTTCGGTGGCGGTGCCGCGTTTCGAATTCATCTGGCTGGGCGGCCCGGCCTATCCGCATAGCTTCGTCGGCTACCGATTGATCGCCGGCCAGCCGCTCGATGCGGCGTTGCTCCGATCGCTCCGGGCCGAACCACTAACAGCGCAGCTCGGCCGCATAATTGGCGAGATCCACCGCTTCCCGGCCGAGCAGGCCACCCAGGCAAGGGTACCCGGCGGCGATGCGCAGCACTGGCACGCTGAGTATCGCGAATTGTATGGGCGCATCCAGGCGCGGGTATTTCCGCTGCTGAGCGCAGCCACGCGCGAGCGCTGCGCTCAGCAGTTCGAGGCGTTTCTGCAGAACGAAGCGTACTTCCATTTTGGGCCGACGCTGATCCACCGCGATCTGAACGCCGAGCACATCCTGGTCGATCCAGCGCGCAACGCAGTTAGCGGCATCATCGACTGGGGCGACGCCGCGATCGGCGACCCGGCGATCGACTTCACCGGATTGTATGCCGAGCTAGATGGGGAGTTTATGGAGCAGGTGCTGACGCACTACGACGCGGCGGGCGACGATACATTACGCGAGCGCGCGCTGTTCTATGCGTTCGTTGTGCCGTTTCACGCGGTGCTGTTCGGCCAGTCTAATGGTAGCCGGCAGCATATTGATCAAGGATTAGCGCAGCTACAGGCTGCACTCGGCGGGTGAAGGCCGGTGCGACCGGCCAAAGAGGAGGATACTTATGATAGCCTACACCCTGACTCTACGCTGCCGGATCGTTAATCACCCCGGTATGCTCGGGCGCCTGACCACCGCCATCGGCGAGAGTGGCGGCGATATCGGCGCGATCGACATCGTTCGCGCCGAGCGCGACGTGATGGTCCGCGATATCTCCGTGCGCGTTCAAGACGAACAGCACAGCGATCGGTTAGTCGCGATGATTAACCAGATGCCCGGATTCGAGGTGCTGCAGGTCAGCGACCGGATCTTTCAGGCACATCTGGGGGGGAAGCTGGCGATCCAGAGTCGTGTGTCGCTCAAAACCCGCGACGATCTCTCGACGGTGTATACGCCGGGCGTCGCGCGCGTGTGCGAGCGGATCGCCGAGCACCCCGAGGCGGCGCATACCTTCACGATCAAGCGCAACAGCTTGGCGGTGGTGAGCGATGGCAGCGCGGTGCTAGGTTTGGGCAATCTTGGCGCCGCCGCGGCAATCCCGGTGATGGAGGGCAAGGCGATTCTGTTCAAAGAGTTGGCCGACATCGACGCATTCCCTATCTGCTTGCAGAGCCAGGACGCCGCGACGATCGTGGCCACGGTTGAGCAGATCGCGCCCGTATTTGGCGCAATCAACTTGGAAGATATCGCCGCGCCGAAGTGTTTCACCATTGAAGATCAGCTGCGCGAGCGGCTCGACATCCCAGTGATGCACGACGACCAGCACGGCACGGCGGTGGTGACGCTGGCGGCGCTGCGCAATGCGCTCAGCCTGGTTGGCAAGCGGCTCGGCGACGTGCGCGTGGTCGTCAGTGGGGTTGGGGCGGCTGGCACGGCTATTGTCATGAGCCTGCTCAACGCCGGTGTCGGCGAGGTCATCGCCTGTGATCGGACGGGAGTGCTGCATCGCGACAATGCCGCGGCCCTGACCCCAATGAAGCAACTGGTGGCGGAACGGACTAACCGCGAGGGGCGCACGGGCAAGCTGGCGGATGCACTCGTGGGCGCGGATGTGTTTATTGGGGTCTCGACTGCCAATATCCTCACTCCCGAGATGGTGCGGCGCATGGCTCCGGACGCGATCGTGTTTGCGCTTGCCAACCCCATCCCCGAGGGCGACCCCGAGCAGCTTCAGCATATCGCGCGGGTCGTGGCGACCGGGCGCTCGGATTATCCGAACCAGATCAATAATGTGCTGAGCTTCCCCGGCATCTTTCGTGGAGCGCTGGATGTACGGGCTCGTGCGATTACGCCCGGCATGCGACTGGCGGCGGCCGAGGCGCTGGCCCAAGTGATTCAGCCCGACGAGTTGAGCGAGGAGTATATCATTCCAAGCGTGTTCAACCGCGCGGTCGTCCCGGCCGTCGCCGCCGCCGTGGCCCAAGCCGCCACCAACGAGGGCGTGGCGCGGGGCGAGGTGATGTAACAGTCGGCAGGAAGCAGGAGGCAGTAGGCAGTAGATTTAACACTGCTTCCTGCTTCCTGCCTCCTGCGGCAGACTACTAGGCGGTTTCTTGCTGCAGCGGTATGGCCTCTTGCTGCTGCCGTAGGCGCTCCTCAATCGCAGCGATCTCGGCCTGGCGCGCGAGGATGCGCTCGCCGGTCGGCGGCCCCGCGAAACGCCGGCGCTCGAACGCGAACCAGATTACGACCATCACCGCCGCCAGGGCAACGCCGACATACAGCACCTTCTCGTTCGGCGGCTGGAAGCCAACCCAGGCCAGGATCAGGCCGCCGACGATCGCCAGCACCGCCACCGGACGCGAGAACGCGCGCAGGTTGAATGGTCCCTTGTGTTGCCAACTGCGGCCTTCCGCCAGTAATCCGGCCGCGATTGGCATCGCATACGAAAGGTATAGGAAGACAGCGCAGCCGGCCGCCAGCACAGTGAACGCCGGAGCGTAGATCGTGCCGATCACGGTAAGCAGCGCCCCGATCCAGATCGCCACCACTGGGGTGCGGTAGACCGCGCTGACGGTCTTGAGCGCGTTCGATCCGGGCAGGCCGCCGTCGCGCGCGAACGCATAGGTCATGCGCGAGAGCGAGGTCAGCCCAGCCAGCGCGCACAGATAATTCGACACCACGATGCCGATGCTGAGCAGCCCGCGCAGGAAACTGGGCATCGCCGAGTTGCCAAACAGCCAATAGAACACATTCGCTCCCTGACCGGCGCCTTCCTGAAGGCTCGGCATGGCCAGCACAAACGCGCAGACCATGAAGTAGCCGAAGAGTCCCGACCAGAACACCGCCTGGATCATGCCACGCGGCACGATCCGCGCCGCGTCGCGCGTCTCTTCCGAGGTGTGCGCCGAGGCGTCGAAGCCGGTGATCGTATAGCATACCAGCAGCAGGCCGAGCAGAAACGCCTTGAAGATGTTGTCGGTCTGCGGCCATACGCCCGCGCCGGCGTCGCCAGTGTAGTTTGTGAACGTGAACAGTCGCCCAAAGTCGAGGCTGGGCGCGAATACCAGCAGCGCCAGCGTCAGCACAATCGCAGTGGCGAAGATCAGGTAGCCGCTGAAGTCGGTTAGCAACGTGGTCACACGAATGCCGAAATGATTGAACAGCGCCTGGGTGATTACGATCAGCGTGACGATGATGAACTGCGGGATGCTGAACGGTGCGCCGAAGAATTCCAGATTGGCGACCTGACTCAGATCGATGCCGAACATTGGCCCTAGAATCAAACCGTTGAGCAGAAAATATAACCCCACATCGACTGAGGCGACCACAAAGATCAGGCCCAGCAGGTTGAACCAGGCGGTCGCCCAGCCCCAACCTCTGCCGCCAAGGATTGAGCTCCAATGATAGAGGCCGCCCGCAGTCGGGTAGGCCGAGGCGATCTGGGCCATGGCCAGCGCGACGATCAAGGCGAACAAGGCGCCGACCGGCCAGCCGATGCCAATTGAGGCGCCGCCCCCAGCGTTAAAACCTGTCTGGAATGCGGTGATGCCGCCCGCGACGATGCAGATGATCGCGAACGAGATCGCGAAGTTCGAGAAGCCGCTCATGCGCCGTAGCAGCTCCTGCGCCTAGCCCATGCTGTGGAGCTCTCTGACGTCCGCGTCGTGCTCGTGGGAATGTCCGATCGAGTCGTTTTGGTTGGTCGACATTCGGATGGTCCTCCTCTGTTAGCCATCATCCAGTAGCATACATCTCCATCGCCAATGCGACCGCACGTTGCCAGCGTGCTCGCCGTTCCTCTCTCTCGCCAGCGCTGATCTGTGGCGTGTATACCTCCGCTGCCCGCCACGACGCGGCGATTGCGTCGAGGGAAACGCCATGTGCGGCGTGACGGGCCATATGCGCTACGCCGGTAGCGGTGGATTCGACCTCGGCGGCCACCTGGACCTCGGCGCCCAGGTTATCGGCCAATGTCTGCATCAGGAAGCGATTCCGCGCCGGCCCTCCGTCGACGCGTAGAATCGGTAATTGGAGTCTGGCGTCTTCCTGCATCGCCAGCAGAACATCCGTCACACGCTGCGCCAATCCCTCCAACGTCGCACGTGCCAGCTCGGCGCGGCCGCTGCCGCGACTCAGCCCAAAGATCGTGCCGCGCGCCTGCGGCTGCCAGTATGGCGCTGCCAGTCCGGCCAGCGCCGGGATATACAGCGGCGTCGTCGCGGGGTCGGCCGCCTGGGCCAGCGCGTCGCTCTCGGCCGAGCTGGCGATGATCCCTAGCTCATCGCGTAGCCACTCGACCGCCGCGCCGGCCACGAACACGCCGCCGTCGAGCGCGTAGTGCGTCAGCGTATCTGTCTGCCAGGCGACCGTGCTGAGCAGCCCATGATCGCTCTGCACCGGCTTGTCGCCGGTGTTCAGCAGCAGGAACGCGCCAGTGCCGAAGGTGCACTTCGCGCTGCCGGGCGCCAGGCAGCCCTGCCCGAACAGCGCGGCCTGCTGGTCGCACAGCATGCCGTGCAGCGCCAGCACCCGCCCGCCCAGCCTGATCTCGCCGGCATGCCCGGCCGATGGCACTACGCGCGGCAAAAGCGCCGCAGGAACGCCGAACAGCGCCAGCAGTTCGTCGTCCCAGGCGAGTGTGTGGATGTTGTAGAGCAGCGTGCGCGAGGCTGTGCTTGGGTCGGTGATATGCCGGCGTTCGGCGCTGAGTTGCCAGATCAGCCAGGTGTCGACGGTGCCGAAGCGCAGCTCGCCGGCCGCCGCGCGGCGGGTAAGCTCGGGGCTTTCGCGCAGCACCTGAGCTAACTTACTGGCCGAGAAGTATGGGTCGAGCAGCAGCCCGGTGCGCTGGCGGACCAACGCGCCGTGGCCAGCCGCTTCCAGTTCTTGACAGATCGCCGCGCCGCGCTTGTCTTGCCAGGAGATCGCCGGCGTCAGCGGCGCGCCGCTCTCGGCGTCCCACAGCAAAAACGTCTCGCCCTGGTTGTCCAGCCCGGCCACAGCGGCAGGGTACTGATCCAGTAGCGGCGCGCACACCAGCTCGACCGAGCGCACAATGTCGAGCGGGTCCTGCTCGATCCGCGTCTCGCCGATCACGTTTGTCTTCACCGCGGCGCTGTTGGTCGCAAGCACCTGCCCGGCGCGATCCATGATCAGCGCCTTGGTCTGGCTGGTGCCCTGGTCGATGCCGAGAATGTAGTCGCTCACTCCGTTGCTCCTGACAGGATGACAAGATAACAGGGTGACACAAACCGATAGTTGAAGATAGACGATCGAAGATCGAGGATAGAAGATGGCCGGACTATCCTCTATCTTCGATCTTCTATCCTCATCTTGCCATCTTGTCACGTAACGCCCACGCCGCCGCCCGCGCGCCCGCCGCCGCCCCGTGTGCCGCCGCCGATTCCGCATCCAGCTCGGCCTGGTTCGCAGCCCCGGCGATGAAGACGCTGCCGGGCGTTTGCGCGCCCGAAAGCGCCAGCGGCCGCCATGCGACCTGTGGTGTCGCCAGCACCAGCAGGTCGCACGCCTGGCGCCGCCCATCCGCATGCAGCACGCCGCTGATACGCGGCCAGCCCTCGATCTGCGCGACGCTCTGGACGACTGCCAGGATGCTCGCGCCGGCCTGCTCGAGCATGCGCGCGGCGGCATGGGCCCAGCGCCCGCCGCCGGCAATGACGATCCGCCGGCCCGGCCTGCGCCCAGTGGTCGCGAGCAGCCGCAGCGCCGCGCCGGCGGTCAGCACGCCCGCCGGGCGCGTCCCAGGCAGACCCAGGTTGCCGCGTGTCTGTTCGCGCCCGCCCGTGGCCAACACTACAGCTCGTGCCAGCGTATGCCGCAGGCCATGCGGACTCAGCAGCCGGAGCTTGAGTTCGGCCGAGATGTTGAGCAGTGTGGTCTGGTAGCTGGGCTGAACGCCGCTCTCTGCGAGCCGCGCGGCGCTTTCATGCGCTTGGCCGAGGCCCATGGCGGCCAGCGCCCCGCCCGGCCCATTCGCTAAATCGACCAGCAGCACGCGCGCCGCGCCAGCGGCGCGCGCCGCCAGCGCCGCGGCGCAGCCGGCAGGCCCCGCGCCGACGACGGCGACGTCGTAGGGTTCGATGTGTGCCTGGATGTGATCAACTGTCGTCGATATCATACTGGAAGCTCTTGAACACCATGGCGATCGTATTGCGTATTACGTATGAGGAGTGCGTTTACACAATACGCAATACGCAATACGCAATATCGCTGGCTCGCTTTTTCTTCGAGAATCCCTAACTCTATGCTCTCTGTGTCCTCTGTGGCTTACATCACGCCGCCAGGAGCTCCGAGCCAACCGTATGCTTGCGTACCTGCGCCGGGTCGCCGCCCAACTCGCGCGCCAGCAGCATAGTCAACCGCGCCGCGCATAGGCTGCCTTGGCATGGCCCGGCCATGACCCATAGGCGGCGCTTGAGTGCATCGAGCGTGCGGGCCGGAACGGCGCCGTGAATTGCGGCGCGCACCTCGCCCACGCTGACCATCGCGCACTGGCATACAATCCGGCCGTAGTCTGCATCGGCGCTAACCAACTGTGCCAGTAGATCGTCGGCCGCATCGGCGACGCGCGGCGGGCGGGCGCGGCTGGGCAGCGGGGCGCCGCGCGGCGCGAGTTCTAGCCCTTGCGCATGCAATACGCCGGCTACGTATGCGCCAATCGCCGGCGAGGCCGAGAGCCCGGTCGAGCGAATGCCTGCGACATGGACCAGCCGCGCACAGCCGGCGGCCGGGCGGATGATATAGTCGCCCGAGCTGCCGACCGACCGCACGCCGGCATACTGCGTAATCGCCGGTGCACTCGCCAGCCCTGGCACCAGCCGTTGCGCGCCTGCGCCTACGGCCGCCAGCCCCACTGCGCTGGTGGACCAGTCGCTTGGGTCGGCAATATCTTCGGCGGTAGGGCCGAGCAGCAGATTGCCATGCGCCGCCGGCGCAATCAAAATTCCCTTGGTGGTGGGTGAAGGCGTTGGCAGCAGAATAATGTCGATCGGCGGCGCATCGGCCGGGTCGATCACCACCAGCTGGCCTTTGCGCGGTTGGATATCGAACGAGCCATCGCCGATCATGCGAGCGATCGCTGCCGCCTGGAGTCCGGCGGCGTTCACCACAAACCGCGCGGCAATCTGCTGGTGCGTCGTGCTCACCATCAGGCGGTCGCCGTGCGGCGCGATCGCGGTCACGCGCTCGTCGAGCAGCAGCGTAGCGCCGGCCTCGGCCGCCACCTCGGCATACGCTAGCGTCAGCGCGAATGAATCGACCGCCGCCTCGCCGGGGATATGCAGGCCCGCGCGCACCGCCGGGTTCACATATGGCCAGCGCGCACGCACCGTGTCGCCGTCGAGTCGCTCCACGGCGATACCATTCAACGCGGCGGTGCGCGCATATGCATCGAGCTGTGTCAGGTCCGCATCGTCCAACGCCAGCATCAGCGCGCCGCACGGGCGCAGGTCGACACCGAGATCGGCGCAGTGCCGCGCAAAATCCTGATGCGCCGTGGTAACCAGGCGTGCCTCCAACGAGCCGGGCGGCGCATCGAAGCCGGTGTGCGCAATCGCGGTGTTGGCGCGGCTGATGCCCTGGCCGACATCACTCTCTGCCTCGCACAGCGCCAGCCGCAGGTCGTAGTGTGCCAGTGCCCATAGCACCGCGCAGCCAACCACGCCGCCGCCGATCACCAGGACATCGTAGGTTGTGTCAGCGCTTGGCAAGATAGTCTATGCGCTCCCCAAGGCTTGATAAGGTGACAAGGTGACAGGGGACGGATTCTCACCTTGTCATCTTGTCATCTTGTCACCTTGTCACTCCGGCGTTACATACGCCGCCGTGATGCCGCCATCGACGGTGAATGTCGCGCCGGTGACATACGACGATTCGTCCGACGCTAAAAATAGCGCGGCGTTCGCAATCTCGCGCGCCTCGCCAAAGCGGCCGATTGGAATGTGCACAAGCCGGCGCTGCTTCTTCTCCTCGGTGTTAAGAAATTTCATCAGCAGCTCGGTGCGCAACGGCCCAGGGCAGAGCGCGTTGACGCGAATATTTTCGCGCGCGTGGATCACCGCGAGCTCGCGGCTCATCGCCAGCACGCCGCCCTTGCTAGCGGTATAGGCGATCTGCGGCGTCGCCGCGCCAAGCAGCGCCACGAACGACGCCACATTGATGATCGAGCCGCCGCCGGCGCGGCGCAGCGCCGGGATGCCATATTTGCAGCCGAGAAACACACCTTTGAGGTTGATATTCATCGTCAGATCCCATACGGCTTCCTCGGTGGTCATGGCGTTGTCGTCGTCGCTGTGCATAATGCCCGCATTATTGAACAGCACGTTCAGCTTGCCAAAGTGTTCCTCGGCCGTGCGGATCATGGCCTCGGCGTCGGCGGCCTTGGATACATCGGCGCGCACATAGGTTGCCTTGCCGCCCGACGCCGCGATCTCGGCCGCCACCTCCTGCCCGGCGTCGTCGTTCACATCGGCAACCACGATCTTTGCGCCCTCGCTGGCCCACAGTAGCGCCGTCTCGCGCCCGATCCCAGATCCCGCCCCCGTTATCAATGCTACTTTGTCTTGTAATCGCATATGCTCCTCGTCAGTTGTCAGTTGTCAGTTGTCAGTTGAGCTACCGACGACTGACAACTGACAACTGACGCCTCTAGGCTCGCTCGAAATACCTGGCCCGCTCCCAACTCGTCACGACCTCGTCGAACTTGCGCTGCTCAGTGCGAAGAAAGTGCAGGTAGTGCTCGGCCACGTCGGTGCCAAACGCCTCGCGCGCGAAGTCGCTGCGCTCGAACTCGCCGATCGCCTCATGCAACGTGGTAGGCACGCGTGGCAGGTCTTGCGCCGCGTACACATCGCCCTGGAATACTGCGGGCGGCTCGACCTTATTCGCGACGCCGTCGAGGCCGGCGGCCAGCGCGGCGGCGTAGGCAATATACGGGTTGGCGTCGGCACCGGGCAGGCGGCATTCGACTCGCAACGACTTGCCCTTGCCGACCACGCGAAAGCCCGAGGTGCGGTTGTCGTAGCTCCAGGCGATCCCGGTCGGCGCCCACGAGCGCGATTGGTAGCGCTTGTACGACGCGACATACGGCGCGTAGCAGGCCGAAAGCTCGCGCGCGCGCTGCATCCAGCCGCCCAGGAACCAGCGGAACGTTTCGCTGCTCTTGATCGCGCCCACCAGCGACTGGTCGCCGTCGAAGGCCGGGCTGTCGTTCTCGGCATTCCATAGGCTCAGGTGGATGTGGCAGCTCGACCCGGTGTGCCGCTCATCCCACTTGGCCATAAAGGTGATCGCCTTATTCTGTTGGTAAGCGATCTCTTTGGCGGCCTGTTTGTACAGAATATTGCGATCGCACTGGTTCAATGCGTCGCAGAATTGCAGGTTGATCTCCTGTTGGCCCAGGCCGGCCTCGCCCTTGCTGAACTCGATCGGCACGCCGCTGTTGTCGAGGTGCCGCCGGATCGCCCCGACCAGATCGTCTTCCTTAGTGCCCTGGAGAATGTGGTAGTCCTCATTATAATCGCCGATCGGCTGGAGATCATGATAGTTCTTGGCCTTGGCCGAAGCGAAGCTCTCGTTGAACAGGTACAGCTCAATCTCTGAGCCGCCCTTGGCTACGAAGCCCATCTGGCGCGCGCGCGCGATCTGGCGCTGGAGCATGCGGCGCGGGGCGACCTCGACAATCTCCTCGTTTTGGGTGTAGAGATCGCACAGCACAATCGCCGTCTTCGGTAGCCAGGCGGCATAGCGTAGCGTCGACAGATCCGGCACGCAGTGGAAGTCGCCGTAGCCGGTCTCCCAGCTAGTATATTTGTAGCCGGGAATGACATCCATCTCCATATCGCAGGCCAGCAGGTAGTCGCAGGCATGCATCCCGTCATCGAGCACATGATCCATGAAGTAGTGGCCGGTGATGCGCTTGCCCATTAAGCGCCCGTACATGTCTGGGAACACCGTAAGCACCGTCTCGATCTCGCCGCGCTCGATCAGGTCGCCAAGCTGCGCGCTGGTCAACATACCAGGGACTGGGCCGTGGCTCATACGTCACCTCATCGTCAGTTATGAGTTTTTGAGTTTGAGTTCTAATTCGCGCAGCGTGAGCGAAGCTCTCGCAGCGCGGAAAAGGGATGATCTGCTGCATCGCAGCTTTATAAGAAATGGTCTGAACTCAAACCTATTGGGGAACCTGAGTATTCTAGGGGATGCGCCGGAAAGTTGTCAACATTGTGTGAAAAGGCACGAGCCGCTCCTTTTCCGCTGCTGCTCATTTGCCGTACGCGCGAGCAAGCGCTGTGCCAGCGGCATTCCGCTGCAGTTTGGGCGGCACAGCTCTTGCTCGGCATCTGTTCATGAGAGGCTTACGCAGTGGTCACTTCGACGTGGCTTATAGCCTGCCCTTCGACCCTTCGACAGGCTCAGGACAGGCAGGCTCAGGATAGACGGCAGCATGGTACTTTCCGATTATATCCTTTCTCGTTTTGGCGCTCGCAGAGCGCCAAAACGAGAAACGCTTAGATAATAAAGTACCGCGGTTCCGGTTCCTGAGCTTGTCGAAGGGGAGCTTGCCGAAGGGCTGCCGCCCGTCCTGAGGCTCCCCTGAGCTTGCCTGCCCTGAGCGTAGTCGAAGGGTCGAAGGGCCTGACGAAGGGAAGGCAAAAACATCATTTAGGACGCGACCGCGTAAGTCCTGTTAATGACAAGAGAAGTAATAAGGAAGAAGAACCAGCCATGGCAACCGAAAAAGAAGGCGAAGACTATGCCGAAGGGCAGAACAAATACGCCGCAAGCGAGCGGATTCTCAAGACCGACGACCCCGGCACTGGGCCACAGGGTGTTGTGCCAGACCTGAGCGCGCGGATTGTGATTGGCGTTTTTGAGCATGTCGACGCAGCTCAGGCCGCCCTGAAAGATCTCGAGGCGGCCGGCTACGCACACGACGATATTTCGCTGGTGATGCGGCAGCCTGGCGGCCCGCCCGAGATTGGCGCCGGCGAAACCAAGGCCGACCAAGGCATGGTCGCAGGGATATCAATGGGCGCAGTGCTGGGCGGCATCGCCGGGCTGGCGGCCTTGACGATCCCTGGCGTCGGCGCGATCCTCGCCGCCGGGCCGATCGCCGCCGCGCTCGGCGCGCTCGGCGGAGCGGCGCTTGGCGGTCTGGTTGGCTCATTTGCGGGGTTAGGCGTTCCTACCGAGCAGGCCAAGGAATATGAGCAGGCGGTTCGCGAGGGTGGTGTGGTTGTGACCGTGAAAGTCGCCGATCGCGAGGATGAGGCACGCGCCAGCGGAATAATGTATCGGCACGGCCCGCGGACGGTGCATAGCTATACCCAAGCGCTATAAATTGCAAATTGTAAATTGCAAATTGCAGCTCGAGAGTTATCTGCAATCTGCAATTTACAATATACAATTTACAATCGCTATACTTCGCCGTACTCCTCCAGCAGATCGCGCCACTCGCCGGTCAGTTCGTCGCGGCGGGCGGCGTAGTAGATATGGTCGGCGCCGTCCTCGTCGCGATACACCAGATCGACCTGGCTACGCATCGGCCGCAGATAGCCGACATTGCCCCACCAACGAATTTTGTCCTCGTCGACCGGCAAGTCCTGGAGCGCCATCCGCGCGGCGTACTGTCGCACGGTTCCCTCCTCGATATCCTGCAGTCGCCAAGGTGCATTGCTGATCTCGCCGGTGCGCAGGTTGCGAAAGATAAAGCGCTGCTCGCCATCTTCGTCGTTGATCAAACTGACCACCTCGATGCCGGTGCGCGGGCGCGGCACGCGGATCAGGTTCAGCCAGGCTTCGGTAAGTTTCTCGCGCGGCACGGCAGGAAACTCCTGCGTCGTGACGCCCTCTTTGTCCTTCATCGCCAAGTCGAAGCGCGGCGCCTGGCTCTCGTCGCGGTGGATGTGCCAAAGCCCGCCGCGCCCGCGCCAACGATAGCGCCGCTCGCCCCACGACGCATCGCCGTCGAGTGAGGGTAGCTCACCATTGTCGAGCTCGGGTGCGAGCTCCGGCTCGTCTTCGTGAAATGCATGTGGCTCGCTCTCAATCGCCTCGCCCTCGCGCTCGCCCAGCAGCGCCTGCCAGCCCTCGCCAAGCCCCCAATCTGAAACGCCAAAGAATACATGATCGATCACCCCGTTGGCGTCGCGATGCACCAGATCATATTTGGTGCGGTTGCCCTGGCGGTAGGCGCGCCACAGCCCCAGCCGCCCGCGCCATTTGGCCTGGCTTTGGATGTCGATCCGGCCATCGCGCAGGTCTTCGTAGCGGCTGATCGCATACGACCACAGGCCCTGCGCTCGGTCGCGCGTCACCCCGGCGGTAGTGCGCAGGTCGCGCACCTCATAAAGCCAGATGCCGGCACGTTTCTGTGCGGCCACGATCTCGACGCCGCTGCGCGGTAGATCGAGGTCCTGTCCATTGTCGAGCGGCGACGACGCGCCTTCGGCCATGGCGCGCCGGCAGAGCTGGATGACCTCGCCACGATCGGCCGGCGCGGTTTCGCCATCGCGCCGAACGTAGATCGCGCCGTCGCGGGCGATATAGGGCGGGTGTTCGGGCGCGCGCACCTCGATGCGAATAAGATCGCGGCCCTCGTAGTTCATCAGCTCCATCGTCAGGTATGGCTGTGGAGTCACTTGCTCTTGTACCTGGCGGCGCAGCTGCTCGCTGACCTGATCGGGCCGCGGCACGCCGACCACGCCGCTATCTTCGACGCCGACGATCAGCACTCCGCCGCCCGTATTTGCCAGCGCCGCCACGTCGCGCCAGAGGTTGTCGAGCTGCTCGGGCCGCCCGTCACGCAGAATCTGCCGTTCGTTGGGTTGGCCGGCGCGCAGGGTGTCGATCTCCCACTGCTTCTGGTCGCGCTTGGGCACCCGCACGCGGTCGAAGTCTTGCGAGGCGAATAGCGCCTTGAGTGCGGCAAATGACGTATCGGGCAACATCATCTCGACATAACGATCGCCAATGCCGTGGCGATGCCAGGCGCTGCCATCGCCGGCAGTGGTGCGGCGCAGGCGGTGGGCGTCCGATCCCTGGATGCAGAACATGCGCCGCTCGTAGTGCTCGGTTTTGCCGTTGTAGAAACCCGGCGAGGTGAATTTTTCGTGGTCGGTGTAGAAGTTCACGAACTCCAGCGCATGCAGCGAGGGGTGTTGGGTCGCGGCGATGCGCGATTGGCCGCTGGTGCCCATGCGCAGCGTCTCGGTGATCACGCCGTTGGGGCCATTGGCGTGCGCGGCGATCGCTAGGCCGCCGGCGCGGTTGATGATCTCATAGGATTCGGTGACGTGGCGTGTGTCGGGAACCGCGCATGCGCCGCGCTTCAGCAGATCGGGCTGGACGCCGAGCTGCAGCAGCGTCGCCTCGATCAGGCTAACTGGGCGGTCGGGCGCGAATAGCGCCAAGATATGTGCGCCAAAATGCGAGGTAAACTCAAAGCCGGGCAGAACAGTGATCTTCGCCAGCAGCCGCCGATACTCGTCGATCCGGCGCTGCTCTTCGTCGGTCAGCCGTTTTGCGCGCTCAAGCGTCTGTAAAAAATCGATCTCTTGGCGCATCTGCTCGTAGCCGTGCACGCTGTTATGATCGGTGAACGCAATCAACTCCAACTCGCGGCGCTCGGCTTCTTGCAGAATTTCCAGATATGTGACTTGTGGCTCTGCGTAATCTTCCGAAGCAGGTGTGTGAATATGTAAATCGGCCCGAACCCAACAATATCCTTCGCGGACATTACTCCCATTGGTCGTCATACATTTTTACTCCAACACGATCAAACTACTATATTTTTCTCGAACCCCGCAAGCGCTAACGCTTAATCGTCGCATGCGCGGCCGGCTCTTTCTCTTCATTTGTTCTGATATTGTGCGCTGTGCTGCCGACCTCCTTTGCTTGAGCTGTGAACAAGCGATCAAATATTCGCCGGATCTCCCGGCAATTTTTGAAATATCTTTACAGGCTGGAATTGTATGATACCCGAAAGCGCGCTATCTGGCAATGGTGATTCGCCACACATGTGGTATGATCGCATGTCAGCCGACGGCCTGCGGCGCATGATCGAAGCGGGGATCAATCATATGCGTTGTTCCGTTCGGGAGCGTGCTAATATACCGTTGTAGAGTCGCAAAAGGATGCGCTTATGTGCCCGGAACCCGAGCAGATTGGCGATTTGATCTATCTGCCGAATCCCGATTATCCTTACCCATTCCCGGTCGCGTCGCCGCCGCATTACTGGATGACCGAGCAGACCGGCCGGCTGGCCGATGCGATCGAGGCCTATATCAATGGCGACGCGCTTACGCCCGACGCGCTCGGACTGATCAAGCAGTATCTGCGGCAATACCTGGAGCGCGCGGTGATGACCGGCGACGCGAAGCGCAACCTGCTCTTGGATCAGCTCGCCTCGCTGCGCAACGGCCGCGAGATCGAGCGCTTCGCGGATGAGCTGGCGGAGATCGGGGTCGAGCCGTTTTAGACATAGGCTACCGCAAGTGCCATCCTAAGTTCCCATAGTTCCTTTAGTTCCCGTGCGAAGGAACTATGGGAACTATGGGAACTTCCGAAATCCTGATTGAAATTGTGATAGCCTGTATTAAGTTCGTACGGCCCACGGTTGACAGCAGCGTCATCACCGGCTACAATGTCGAGCAAGCGACGATCATCGGGGCGTAGCGCAGTCTGGTAGCGCACCTGAATGGGGTTCAGGAGGTCGCTGGTTCGAATCCAGTCGCCCCGACCAGCTTATCACACCAGGCACCCGTACGGGTGTCTTTTGTGTTTTCAGGCGCTGTAATCAGATGCTGTTTGGCCGTCCCTCAACACGCTATGGGCACTCAGGGAACTTGATAGAGATTGGGCTACTGCTTGTAGCACTGGCCGAGTTCCCGACGCCATCGACCGCCGTCAGGCTGAGAAGAGGTGCAGCACCGGTCCCAGTCCAGCTCCCGATATTGCAGACGGTATAGTCGCCATTGCCAATCGACGCTAGCGTTACCGCCAGTGGTCCCGTGCCACGATCGACTATCCCATTCACAGAAGCGCCGTCGAACGGCGTGCCATTACGCGTCAAATGCGCCTTGATCGATATAGGCCGCACGTTAGTGCCGTTTGCAGGAGCAAAATAGAAATTCGTGATACTCAATGTCATCGCCTGCGGCGTCAGCGTGCCGGTCGGTGATGCTGTCGGCGTCTCCGTCGGCGTGGGCGTCGGCGTTACCGTGGAGAAGTGCGGCGTTACCGTGAATATGCTTGGGGAGGTTGCCGTCGGCGTAATAGTCGAGCTTGTGCTGCATCTCAGCGGGGAAGCCTCGCCAAGATACACGAGATCCAGATAATTGCCGGACTTATCAAACCATCGCACTAGGAAGTTCCCAACGCGCGCCACATGAATAGCTTCGGACGTATTGATGCCGACGATTCGATCGAAGATCGGCAGCGACAAAACTGTGTAATGGATAACGTGGTCATTGAACGCCGCGTAGACACGCGGACCGTTCGCGGTACCATCAAACCCAGCAACCCAATCGCCCACCGTCAATTCGTGTGGCAAGAGCGGGTAGCCAGACGGTGGCGCCGAGTTGGGATCCGGCCAGGGCACAACTTCGTCAAACCCTTGCTCCAATGTACCGGTGCCGCTGATCGCGGCGCTGAACGCATCGAAGTCGGTTGTTCCGCCCTGCCATGTTAAAAAGTGATAGTTCAGTATGGGCGTCCCGAACTCGCCGTACCGATAAAGGCGACGCTGCGTCTTGTTGGTGTAGGTTCCATCGCTGTACAAACCGTAATATGGAAGTTCGGCAGGTTCGATAGGCGGGACAAAGCCATTCGCGTCGAGCAGGCTGGCATCAATCCCAATTGGATACGCCCAACTGCATGCCGGCGGCGTGAATGTCGCGGATGGCGTGGCACTGGGCGTGGTTGTACTATTTGGCGGCGCCGTGTGCATGGTGGTTGGCTCTGCTTGCGCGACCAGCGGCAGGTAGGCCAGCGGCGTGGGCGTGGCCACCGCAGCGCCGCGCAGATCGGGCGTTTGTATTACCACCAGGCCGCCGAGCAATACGAGGGTCACGATCGCCGATCCCATCAGGCGGCGAGTTCGCGTGCCAGCGTGCGACATTGGGCTGTCCTTCAAGTACTCCGATTGATTCGATCTGCGAATGCACGCGAATGTTTGGGGATAAATTTTCACGTTTATTCGCGGAGATGAGCCGATTCCGCAAAGCATAGTGGAACTATAGCAGCGCTCCGATCGGACGTCAATGGCGCAGTAATCGAGGCGTCTTTGGAGCGGCGCGGACTGGCCGCCGAGCGCCGTCCTGGGCGCTATTGTCGTTGCGTACGATGCGGAGTAGTAATCAGACCTATAGAAGCCCGGATATTGCGGCGCATACAGTCAAAATACTAAGCTTGGTCGTATACGTTAGGTTGAGTTATGTTCAAGGACAATATTTCTATTGACGCTGTGCATAAGATCTGATATATTTCTAATGCCTCAAACATAACGATCCACCACACACTGCTCGCCTCGTCATCGCACATTGCAGTATTAAAAATATCCGTAGTCAAAAGTAAGAAACCGAATCTTGGTTCGTTTCTTGCTATGCAAAGCGATTGAACGGTATAAAGTCGCTGCTGGCGACCGATCCTGCGAGACAATATTTGACAGATTCTTACCGATGATTATCTCTTCACGATTGCTCAACGCGCAGTAGCAACTGTGCAAGGTAGACACTTGAGGAGGTTAGCGATGATGCCGATTGAATTGGTAAAGCCCTGGCGGATAATCGCGTGTCTCATACCCTGCCTTTATGCAGGCCTGCTGATTTGGCAGGCGAACAACTCGCGAATGTTGATTCTTATCGCGGCTGCTGTCATGTTGGTGCTCGTGTATTCGGTTAGTGCCCTCGGATATCCGCTCTCAATCTTCATCACGGCCTTCGCCGGCACTTCTTTGCTGCTTGCCTGCATCTTCGTATTGTATGCGGGTCTGCCGAGCTCTGACTTGACATCGACCACGCGCACGCCACTAGAGGTGTGGGTGGCATTGCCGCTGGCGCTTGGCTATATCGGTTGGGGGGTGCTGACCGCCCGGCGATTCATGTATTATGTATAGGCCCCGAGATCTGCGAGTATATCGCTCGATTGCCTTGCGCCGAAGATTTGCCGCAAAAAACGACTCACACTTCTGAAGATGTACGCCTCTGTGCGCTTGGCATACTGAAAGCCTATAGTGTATCAGGGAACTGTGGAGTGCTCCAATTCCCACGGCTCCTCGGTAAGGAATTGATAGAAGCGGCATGCGCGGCCATTGGGCTGCGCATGCCGCTTTGGCGTCTGCTTGGCCAGAAACGCGTGTCAATGGTTGCGTGCTACGCTATTCCGTGTTACAATCGCGCCCGAGTGCCGTGTCGCACTATTTTTTGCTTTCCTCTTGCCATGCCTTGACGCTTGCGATATAATAGCCCCGTAGCTTTACACATTATCCGGCATTGTTCAGCCTTCGGGCAAGAATGGTACCCTCGCATCCGTAAAAGATTACACTTGAAACCATCTACGCTGTTTCAGCAGCGGGAGGATCGAAATGGCAAGCATGAGCCTGCAAGCGTCCTACGATCAAGCTCGGCAGTCGCTCGAAACCAATGATCTTGACCGAGCGATCGGTTTGGCCCAACATATTCTTGATCAATACCCCGATAACCTTGAAGCATATCGTATCCTCGGTGAGGCATACCTGGCAAACCGGCAGCTCGACCGTGCGCAGGAGTCATTTGAGCGCGTGCTGCGTTCCGATCCCGAAAACATTCCCGCACATGTTGGCTTAGGCATTACGGCCGAGCGCCAGGGTAAGCTCGATCGCGCGATCGCCGAGTTCGAGCAAGCGCTGGAGATTAAGCCTGATATGACTGAGCTACGAAGCCAGTTGCTGCGGCTGTATAGCGAGGGCTTTGGCAGCGAGAACGCGCAGCTTCGCCTTAGCCGGGCTGGCCTGGCCCGCCTGTATGCCAAGGGCCATATGCTGCCCCAGGCGATCACCGAGTTTCGCCAGGTGATCAACGATCAGCCGGATCGCTTTGATGCGATGGTCGCACTGGCCGAAGCGCTCTGGCGCGATGGCCAGGAGGATGAGGCGATCGATCTCTGCCGGGATATTCTGGCGGAGCGCCCAGAGTCGCTTAAGGCCAACCTGCTGCTTGGTTATCTGCTGTCGTCGTCCGGCCGGCCCGAGGGCGAGCGCTACTGGCAGGCCGCCACGGGCATGGATCCATACCAGAGTGTTGCTCAGGCGCTGTTCGAGACGTTGCCGCAGGATCAAAGCGAACCGCCAATGATCGAGGAGTGGGATGAGGCCGCCTGGCGCGGCCGCCGCGCCGCCGATCAACAGGAGCAGATCGCGGCGACGCGCCCAATGGAGGCGGTTACGCCGGTCGGCACGCCGACCGATTCTACGCCAGTCTTTGGCGCTGGCTGGCTTGAAGAACCGGCGACTTCGCCGCCTATGGCTTCCGGCAGCGGCGCGGCGCCTTCCGAAACCGATGATTTTCTGGCCAGCCTGCTGGCGCTCGATACCGCTCCGCCACCTACGCCCCACAGTGCAGTCGCCCCGATCTCCGATGAGGACTTGGGGCTAGATGCCGATATGATGCCTTTCTCGCTCGAAGATCTGGATAGCACCGCGCCTGCCAAGCCAGCCGAGGCTCTGACCGATCAGCCTGCTCCGAGCGCGCCGGTGGCGGAAGAAGAGCCGGCGATCACGCCCTTCTCGTTGAGCGATCTGGGGCTGTCCGACGACGAGATTGCGAGCATGAACGACTTGAGTGGTGCGCCACCGGCCGCGCCGGTGGCGGAAGAAGAGCCGGCGATGACGCCCTTCTCGTTGAGCGATCTGGGGCTGTCCGACGATGAGATTGCTGGCTTCGGCGGCCCGAGCAATACGGCGCCGACACAACCTTCGGCGAGCGATGATGAACCGACGATTACGCCCTTCTCGCTGAGCGATCTCGGCTTGTCCGACGACGAGATGGCTGGGCTGGACAGCCTACAGGCCGAGAGCAACCAGCCTGCGCCTTCTGCGTCAGCGCAGGCATCGCTTGGCGGACTGTCCAATCGATCGGGCGACGCCGATGCCGCCGACACGGCCGACCTGCCGATTGATCTGCAGCCGTTTTCATTTGACGATTTTGATTTGAATGCTGAAAGTGGCACCTCTGCGCACATGAGCGGTTTGCCATCAGCGCTCCAGCCGTTTTCGCTTGATGATACGCCGCCGCAACGACCGCGAGTGCCCGGTTTCGGTGCGCCGGAGTCATCAGAGAACGAGGCCGCCGCTGAAGAGGCCGATGAGGGAAATACCACCGCTGAGCCACGCGGGTATAGCTGGCAGCAGGCTACCCAGAAATCGGAGCCTAACTTCCTGAAACCGCCTCGTGAGGATCCGCTGGTTGGTGATGTCTCTATCTTCTCCAAGCTGAAGCAGCACCACGACACACTGGAGCCGCAGCCGAACGTGCCGTTGCCGCCGGTGCCGATAGAGCCGGATGAGCATCTGGGGCTGTTCTCGCTCGACGATATATCGCTGCGCGATGAAACTGACGTGCGCGCGCCACACGCAGATGTACCCAAGACCGAGCCTCCTGCCGCGCCGCCGGAGATCGAGAATCTCGAGGATGCGCTGGCCAGCGGGCAAGTGCAGCCATTCTCCTTCGCCGATCTTGGTCTTTCTGAAGAAGAAATTGCCGCAATGGGAATCGAGGGTGCGTCTCCGCCAGTGGCGCCAACCGCCCCTGCGGCTCAGCCGGAAGCACCTTCCGCCCCCCCATCGGAGATCGAGAATCTCGCGGATGCGCTGGCCAGTGGGCAAGTGCAGCCGTTCTCTTTTGCCGATTTGGGTCTCTCGGAAGAAGAGATGGCATTGCTGGAAGGTGCCGCGCCCGAGTCCTCGGCCACAGCGGATCAGCCGGAGGCGCCTGCCGCGCCCGAGATTGAGAATCTTCAGGACGCCCTGTCGAGTGGGCAGGTGCAGCCGTTCTCGCTGCACGACCTTGGCCTCTCGGACGACGAAATCGCCGCAATGGGCATCAGCGAGGCTGAAGGGCTGGCGCCGGCCGCCGAGTTGCCGGAAGCACCGGCAGCGCAGATCGACGAATTCGAGGTTGAGAGTCCTGCTTCCACCACCCCGAACCCGCCATCACAGAGCAGCGCGGCCTCCGGCGATGAAGAGGGGTTGCTGGTAAGCGATATCAAGCCATTCTCGCTGACTGATCTTGGTCTCTCAGATGATGAGATCGAGGCGCTCGGCCTGAACTCCGCGATCGAGTTGGAGGACAATGAAGATGTGGGCCTGGGCCTTACTGAAGAAGAGCTCGAGGGCCTCGACGGCGGCGATCTAAAATGGGCGCTGCAACCCTCGGTGCCTACCGTGCCGCCGGCCGAGTCGCCACCGAGCGACCAACCCGCGCCGCCAGCCGATCAGTCCGATTCGCAAGTGACCAGCGGCGATCTGGTCGTCGATCGCTTGATCGCACTCGGCCACCAGCAGGGCTATATCGATATCTCCGATATCATCGCCAACTTCGAGGATCCCGAGGCCGAAGCGGCGCGGATCGAGGCGATCGGCATGCGCTTGCACGAGGCCAACATTGAAATTCGCGATGGCGATGAAATCATCGATATGGATGCGGAATATGAGGAGGAAAGGCCGGGCGCTGAGCCACCTGGCGAGGCGCCGGCGACTTCCGAGATCCCGACCCCGCCGCCTGCCTCCTATCCATTGCGCGATCTCGATCTCGTCACCGAAGATTTCGATCGGCCGAGTCCCGCGCCTGCGGCCGAGCCGGCGAGCGACGAGCCGGCGATGACACCCTTCTCGCTGAGCGACCTGGGGCTGACGGATGAAGAGATCGCCGCGCTGGGCCTAGGCACACCCGCTGCGGCCGAGGAGCCGCCTGCCGCTGAGCCAGCCGCGCCGGCCGAAGAGCCGCCGCCTGCGAGCGACGAGCCGGCGATGACACCCTTCTCGCTGAGCGACTTGGGGCTGACGGATGAAGAGATCGCGGCGCTTGGTCTCAGCCCCTCTCCGATCGATAACGACACCGGCGTGCCCGAGGTAAGTGCCCCAAGCGAGGCGGAATCGTCCGATCAGGATACCCTTCGTTCATTGGTCGATACCACCGAGCAGGCGCCCGCCGCGCCGCCCGAAGCTCCGCAGCCGGAATTGGAAGCATCGCCAGCGGCGCCGCCCGAGGAGCCGCCGGTAGTACGCGCAGCGCCTGCCACGCCGGCGGAGGAAGCGCCGGTAGTACGCGCAGCGGCTCCTGTGGCCACGCCGCCCGCGGCTCCCGTTGAAACCAACATGCCGATGGGCAATGATGTGCTCGACACGTTCCTGAGCCAGCTAGAGACCGATCCGGACAACGATGTCTTACGATTATCGGTTGCGCGGGTTGGTACCCAGATCGGAATGACCGATCTTGCGGTACAACAGTATAAATATTTGATCAAGCACAGCCGATTGTTGAATGATGTCGTCGGCGAGTTGCAAGACTTAATCGCGGATAACGATGATGTCCGGGTGCTACAGCGCCTCCATCGCACGCTCGGCGACGCATTAACGAAACAGGGCCGGCTCCGTGAGGCAATTGAAGAATATAGCTGGACACTTGGCGGGCCACGTGGCGCACGCTAACCAGTATTCCCTCCAAAGGAAAGGCTAAAGTCATGAGGCGGATCGTCGAAGACCTAATCCGTGTCGACGGTGTCATTGGCAGCCTGCTCGTCGGCAAGGATGGGTTGGTCGTAGCGAGTACGTTAATGGATGAGGAAGATGCCGAGATCCTTGGGGCTATGTCGGCGGCCGTCTTTGGCGAGATCGACAAAGCGACTAAACGTATTGGCGTTGGTATGCTTGTCGATTCGATTATTGATGCGGAACAAGGGTCAATCCTGATGCTTGAGGCCAAAGATCTCATTCTAGTGGTTATCACACAGCGGATGGTGAATTTAGGTCTCGTGAAGATGGAGATGCGCCGAGCCGCTAAGCGTATTAGCGAGGCTGTTCCGATCTAGCACCCCTGCTTTGAGAATATTGGGACTTATGCAGATGGAACGATCACTGATTATTTTGAAACCCGACGCCGTACAACGCGGGCTGATTGGGCCGATATTAACTCGCCTAGAGCAGCGCGGCTTGAAGCTCGCCGGGCTCAAGCTGATGCGGATCGACGAAGCGCTCGCACGCCGCCATTATGCTGTGCATGAAGGTAAGCCATTTTTCAATGGCTTGGTCGAATATATTATTTCTGGTCCTGTCGTCGTCGCAGTGGTGATAGGCAAAAACGTTATCAACACAATGCGCAGCACTGTCGGTGCAACAAATCCTTCACAGGCGGCTCCCGGCACAATTCGTGGCGATTTTGCGGTGGAGATTGGCCGCAATCTCATCCACGCTTCCGACTCGCCCGAGAATGGTGAAAAAGAACTGGCGTTGTTCTTTCAGCCAAGCGAGCTGGTTGAGTTCGAGCGTAGCAGCGATCGCTGGATCTACGAGTAGTCGCGATCCTCAGGGCGCGCAGACCAACAAGCAGAGCGATCCGGAGTTCCGGATCGCTCTGCTTGTTGGTCGGTGGTCGATCGACAATCGCTACCGTTTGGCGATTGTGTAGTTGCTAATCGTGCCGCGGCGGGTTCAGGGCCCAACCGACGTCGCGGTTGCGTCCGACGTTGGTGTGCTTGAGCTTCCTTGCTGATTTTGATCGGTCGCGACCGTCGCTGTCTGATCGCCTACCGATAGGGCCGCGATAGGCGTGTCGGTCGGCGGCACAGGCGTGTCGGTCGGCACAGGCGTGTCGGTCGGCACAGGCGTGTCGGTCGGCGGCCGGCGGCGGCGGCACGTCGGTCGGCGTACGTGTCGGCCGCTCCGTCGGCGGCGGTGTCGGCGGCGGCGGCTCGCTCGGCACCTCGGTCACCGGCACTGCCGTCGCGGTTGACACCGGGGTATTCGTCGGGACCGCTGTCGGGATGCTAGTTGGGATCGCGCTCGGCTGCGGCGGCGAGTCGGTTGGCGTGTCGGTCGGCACATCGGATGGCGCTGCGGTTGGCGGCAGAACCGTGGCTGGATCGATTGTCGGCGTATTTTCCAACGCCACGGTGGGCGATGGCTCAGGAGCCGATGTCTCGCCGACAGCCAATGTCGGCGCCGGGTTGGCCAGTAGACTAGGCGCGCTGGTCGCTGTCGGCGTCAGCGGGCTCACCACACCGTTGGTCGGTGCTGGCGTTGCAGTGTCGTTCCCACCGTCGGCCGAGCTGCCATTGTTGTTTGACTCAGTAGCCAACGGGGTGTCAGTTGGCGTGCTGGCGATATCGGCAGTCACGATCTTCTGGTCAATCACATCCGCGCGCGCGCGCGCGTCGTCGAGCACCAAAACAGTATCCGGCGCCACCGCGGTCGCTTGTGTAATCGCGCTCTTGGTTTCATTCAAAATCTGCTTGACCGCTGGTGCGACATCGGTAGTTTGTGTCTGCTGGCTGGTCGTGAGCGCGCCTTGCACATTCTCCAACAGGCTATTGAGCGTCTCGGCGATGAGTGCCGAGTCGGCATCATTGCCGGTGGCGACGAGCGTATTGAATTCCCGCAGCCTGCGGCTCGCATATTCGACGAACAGCTGGCTGCGCTCGTTAGGATCGGCGGTCAGCGCGAGCGAGATATTCTCGTGCGCGCGTTTCCAGGTGTACAATGTGTCGCCAGGCATGCTTTGCGCCGATGCGGTATCGACCGCGCCCATCATGATCCCGACGACCACGACGGCAATTGCCGCGCGCTGAACGGTGAGCTTGCGGGCAGCGGCGCGACGGCGCTGGGTGGCATAGCGGGGCGCCATCTGCTCGGCAAGCGCCATGAAATCGTGCTTGCCGGTTGGCAGCCAGGCCTCAAGCTCGGCCGGCAGCGGCGGCGCTGCGCTGGCCAGCACGCCTGTGCCAAGGCGCAGTAGCGGAGCTAGAGCAGTGGCATGCTCAGGATAGTCGGCCAGGCATGTACCGACTGATTCACCTCTGTTTACGCGCAGCAGCGTCTCGTCAAGAATATCGGCAAATCGGGCTTGCGCGCTTGGCGCGGGCATGGCGCTCTTGCCGCCGCGCGCCCGTCGTGCGCGATTGCTGGCACCAGGCGCCATTTGGGTGGCAAGGGCGGCGAAATCGCGTGCGCCGGCAGCAAGCCACTCATCCATTTCGGGGGGCAATGGCGTAGCAGCCTGTGCGATCACAAGATCGCCGGTGCGCAGCAAGGGTTCCAGATCGCGGGCATGCTGCGGATAAGCGTTGAGGCATACCTCGACACTTTCTCCGGCTTTGAGCCGTGCGAGAGCCTGATCAAGAACTTCAGGCAGACCCTCAGTTATGCTGCGATCGTTCATCTGCATATGCAGGACATCCTAATCCTAGTGCCGATCTGACCTGGTCAGATCGTCTAGGCCAATGGACTGTGATTGGAACCGTTCATCCCACGCGCCCCAACTCTCACCGCCATGCTCTTTTACCGCCAGGACCTCGCGCCCTTCACGTTCGATGATTTGTTGAAGCGATTGGAGCGCCCGATGCTGGAGCGCCTTGACCGCCCCCTCACTACGACCAATCGTCGTCGCAATCTCGTTGTTGGTCATATCGGCGAAGAACTTCAGCGTCAATACCTGCTGCTGATCTTGCGTCAACTGGCTAATCGCTTGCTGTAGAGCTACACGGTCATAAATTGAAAGCACCTCGTCCTGTCCACGCGGATCAACCAATTCCATATTTTCGTCGAGTGGTGTCGAGACAGCGCGCTTGCGGCGCGCCTGCCCAATCAATACGTTATTGGCGATTGTATACAACCAGCCGAGAAATGACTTTTCTCCGCGGTACTCGAATCCGCCGATCCCTTTGATCACGCGGACAAACACCTCTTGTGTTAGATCCTGGGCGCCCTCTTGGTCGCGCACTCGCACATACAGATAGCGCAAGATCAATCCGGCGTATTTGGCATAGATTTCGCCGAAAGCCCCCGGATCGCCCAGTTGCGCCTGTGCAATGACCTTAGATAACTCCAGGTCCAATTCACTGACCATATCATTCCCGGCGTATGTGTGCTTGGCTGGCAGCTGCGTCGCCGTAGCGATGATAGGTTCTTACCTATACCAACGCTACGACTCGGCAAGAAGTTACGCTCACATGATGACTATAGATAAAAATTCGTTAAATTGGTCCTCTGTCGTAATTACGGTACTATTATATCCGAACGTTCACAATCTGGTAAGGGAGCAGGCGATGAAGATAATGTTATCTACGGTCTGCCGTGTGCTAACTTGCGTAGCAGAATGCGCGGTTTGGAGAGCGGCACGCCCGCCAATACTCTCTTTTTGGTGGTTCTGAAAGGGCGCCGAGACTGAAAGAGCGACCAAAAAGAGAGTTGCGAGGCGGCACAGCGTCCCTCGTGCTGCCACCGCGTAAGTCGTGTTAATGAACGCATATTGCGGCGCTTTTTGCAACTTGCCACTGTCTGATAGATAGTGCGTGGTGCGTACTATTAAGCCTGGCAGTTTCTTTTTCGAACTCCCTCACCGGTCGTGCGTTTATGACGCGGCGGGCCGGCGACCGAGGTTGCGCACGGCCTCGGCGATCTGCGAGCGGTTGCGGAAGACGAAGAACGCGCTCAACACCAGATAGATAATTGTCACCGCCAGGTGCGTCTGGGGAATAATCAACTGCACGAAGAACAGCACCGCCAGCAATGCCGCTTCGAGGATCGACAAATGGAGCCCGAGCAGCATTGCCACCGCAAAGGCCGACTGAGCCGATGTCAGCAGCAGATCGTCGCGCTGGATCTGGTCGAGCCGCAGCACTGTCGGCACCGGCTTGCCGATCATATATGAGGCCAGGTTGAATACCAGTGGCACAGTGCCGACCAGCAAGGTCCACTGATTGACCTTGGATGAGACCAGCGCACCCAGGCTGGCAGCGCCAAGCAGTCGCCAGGCGAACAGGCTGGTGATCAGGAACTCGGGCGCCTCGGACGCCAGCGGGGCGAGCCACTGCACCAGCGTGCGCCGATCCAGCCCAAGCTCGACTCCAGCCGCTATCAGTGATTCGGCGAACGGCTCGGCGACCATAAAGATCGCGAATCCGGCAATCACAAAGAACACGATCGTAATCAGGCGCCGTGGCCCAGCGGCGAGCCTGCCGATCATACGCGCCGGGCCGATCAGATCGGGCTCGATATGCTCGCCTTTGGCGACTTGCCAGGCATAGAAGCCAAAGATCGTGACCAACACCACGACGTCGATCAGGCTGAGCGTGCCTTTGATCGGAATCAAGAAGGAATAGATCGTAGCGATGCCAAGGAATAGAATTTCGGTGTTTTGGCCTTCTTCCAGTGTAATGCCAGAGACCTTTTGCCCTTGCCGCCGCGCTCTGAGCCAATAGAGCACGACGACTGTCGGCCAGCCGACGCCAATCAGCAGGCGGTTTGCGCCGGTCATATTTACCAGCGCCAATGGCCCATAGGTTACCGGATCGTCGGCCGCACGCCAGGCCAGGTACATGTCGACGGCATATTCGGGCAGCACCGCGATCAGCGCCAAAATCGTGAGCGCCAGCGAGCGTGGGATATCGTGCTGCGCGACCTCGGCGGCCCAAGAGAGCAGGAACGCCGCGCCGACCACCGCTAGCGCGTAGATCAACGAGTCGGTGAGCGGATCGATGTGAATTCCCAACAGGCGCAGCGCGACGCCGGGCAGCGTCGCCACAATCGCGCCGATCATCAATAGAACTTGTCCCATAGCCTGGTTTTGCTCCCTCCATATTTCATTACAGGGCTTACGCGGTCACGACCGAGACGCTGTTTTGCCTTCCCTTCGTCAGGCCCTTCGACAGGCTCAGGGGAGCCTCAGGACGGGCGGCAGCCCTTCGGCAAGCTCCCCTTCGACAAGCTCAGGAACCGCGGTACTTTATTTTCTAATCATATTTCGTTTTTTGCGCTCGCAGAGCGCAAAAAACGAAATATGGAATAGTCAGGAAGTACCATGCTGCCGTCTATCCTGAGCCTGCCAGCCCTGAGCCTGTCGAAGGGCAGGCTATAAGCCACGTCGCAGCGGCTACTACGTAAGTCCGGTCATTTATTACTATTTCGAGTACAATATACACTGCGTTGTAAACATCTGCCAGAAGGCGGAGGCCTTTTCAATGATCAACCGAAATGATGCCAGCGTCGCGGCGCTGCACGATTTTCGCCGGGCGCGGGCGCGAGCCGCAATGAGCGATCTCATTGCGCGGCTCACCGGTAAGCCAAGCAATCTGCTCTCGTATGACGAAGTTCGGCACAAGCTCAAGGCCCAAGTGAGCGGGCGCCGGCAACTGCGCGACATCCCGCTCGGCGCAATCGTCGGCAGTGTTGGGCGCTATGGCGATTTTACACGCGATTTTCTGCCGCGCAAAAATAGTGACGCAACGCGCTGGACCGGCGTGCGCCGGGCAGTCGAGAATATGAGCGGCGTGCCGCCGATTGAGGTCTATCAGATCGATCAAGCCTATTTCGTGCTCGACGGCAACCACCGTGTGTCGGTCGCGCGCGAAACCGGCGCCAGCCATATCCAGGCATATGTCACCGAGCTTCACACGCGCGTGCCGCTGACGCCAGATACCTCGCCAGATGATCTGATTATCAAGGCCGAGTACGCCGAGTTTCTCGCCCGGACGCAGCTCGACGAGATACGACCGGATGCCGATCTGAGCGTGACCGCGCCGGGCCAGTACAGGCATCTCGAAGAGCAAATCGCGGCGCGCCGGGCAGCGCTCGCTCAAGAGCGTGGTGATGAGGTAGCGCTTTCTGAAGCTGTAGCCGATTGGTACGACAATGTCTATCTGCCGGTAGACCAGGCCATCCGCGAGCAGGGCATCCTGCACGATTTCCCACACCGCACCGAGACCGACCTGTATATCTGGATCGCGGAGCATCGTGCGGCCCTCGAGCGGGAGCTGGGCTGGACGATTGCGCCCAACGCCGCGATCAGCGACCTCGCCAGCCAGCGGAGCGCAACGCCGCGGCGCGTGGTGGCGCGGCTGGGCGGTCGTCTGTGGGATGCGGTGGTTCCGGAAGCGCTGGAAGATGGGCCCCCGCCTGGCGCATGGCGGCAGACGCTGCGACCTGCCGGCTACTCCGATCATCTGGTTTCGGATCTGCTGGTGGCGATTAGTGGCGAGCCGGCCGGTTGGCATGCGCTCGAGCAGGCGCTGCTGATTGCTCAGCGCGAGGGCGCGCGGCTGGCCGGGCTGCATGTTGTGCCTACCGTCGCCGCGCAGCAAAATATGCCGGCGCTTGCGGTTCGCGCCGAGTTCGAGCGGCGCTGCGCGGCCGCACACATTCCTGGAAGCCTTGCAATTGATATCGGCAATGTGACGCGCCAGATCAACGAGCGCGCCAAGTGGACCGACCTGGTGGTGGTGAGTCTGTCGTACCCGCCCGGCGCCGAGCCGATCGCGCGCTTGCGTTCCAGGTTTCGCACGTTGATTCGCCGCTGCCCGCGCCCAATTTTGGCGGTGCCCGACTCGGCGCGGTCGATCGAGCGTGCCCTGTTGCCCTACGATGGCAGCCCCAAGGCCGAGGAGGCGCTGTTTGCCGCGACCTACCTGGCGCTCAACTGGAAGCTGGTGCTGACGGTGGTGACCGTGCTGGAAGATCAGAACACCACTGATGAGACCTTGGCGCACGCGCGTAGCTACCTGGAAGACCACGGCGTCCAGGCCAGCTATCGAATCGAGCACGGGCCGGTCGCCGACGCGATTCTGGCGACTGCTGCGGCGAGCAGCAGTGATATAATTGTGATCGGCGGCTATGGCTTCAACCCACTGCTGGAGATCGTGCTTGGTAGCACGGTCGACCAGGTGCTGCGTGCCAGCCGGCTGCCGGTGTTGATCTGCCGGTGATGGTGACAAGGTGGCAAAGTGATCGCCTGCACCTTGCCACCCTGTCATCTTGTCATCGGGATGCCTTATTGAAAGTCCCTCATACTCGTTAACGCCGCGCCCCGCGCCGGATGAACCCGCCCGCGCCGATCAGCAGAGCGACTGCCAGAAGCAGCACAGGCAGTATGTTTGCGTCGCCGCCGGTGTTCGGCAGCGTGGCCGGCTGATTCGCACCACCAGGCTGTTGTTTGAAGTTGAACGCGTTACTCAGGTCCTTCGCGGCTGCATCGCGTGTGGTCAGCGGGGCCAGCCCATACCGATTCTCGATGAACTTCAAGATCGAGGTGGTGTCGTATTGAGTGTGATCGACGAAGCCCTTCTTGGCGTAGGGTGAGATGATGATCGCCGGGACGCGCGAGCCGGGGCCCCAGCGGTCGCCCTTCGGCGGCGCGACATGGTCCCAGAAGCCGCCGTGCTCGTCGTAGGTAATGATAATTGCCGTATCGGCCCAGGCCGGGCTGTTCTGTACCTCTTGCACCAGATCCGCTACATGCTGCTGACCTTGCAACAGGGCGGCATACCCTGGATGCTCGTTGTTTGGGCCGAGCGCTTTGACGAACGAGACAGCCGGCAGCGTGTTGGTCTGGACCTCGTAGTGGAACTCCGACTCGTCCTTCAGGTGTTGTTTGCGCCCGTCGGTGCCGTCGGCGTAGTTCTGGAAGAAAGCGAATGGCTGGTGGTGGTACTGGAACAGCGGGTCGGGATGCCCGTTCAGCGCGTCAGTCCAGCCGCCCGAGAACCAGGCCCACGAGATGCCCTTTTCGCTCAGCCGGTCGCCGATCGTCGGCTGCGTCTGCTGAGGGACCAACTGGGCCGTATCGGTGATATTCGGCGGATGCGGCGAGTTGATCGTAAACGAGGTGTTGACAACATAACCGTCGGGCGTGACCGAGCCATCTTTAACCATGATGCCATTCGCGTCGAGTTGGGCGATCCTGCTGGCCGGGGCATTGGGCCATGTCGGCGAGCAGGCGCAGACCAGCCAGATGTGATTCAGGAACGAGCCGCCGAAGGCCGCGTGGAAGAAGTTATCGGCCATGGTGTACTGCTGGGCGAGCTGGCCTTCCGGCATATTGGTAGCATCGTAGTAACCCATCGTCAGGCCGCCATTATCGCTCCAGGCCACAAACTTGTCCATCTTGCCGCCGTCGATCTGATATTGCTCCTGATAGAAGCGGTGGACCAGGTCGCCGATCTTTTGATCGGCCGGCACATACTGGGCGATCGAAAAGGGCTGCACCGGCATATTCGCCGGGAAGCGCGGATCGGGACCAGCAGGCTTCAAATTGGTGTCGATCGGCTGCGGCAGCGTTGTGAGTGGCTGGCCGTTCTTATCGACCTGTTTGAGCGCAGCGCCGGCTTTGGCGATGCCATTCGCGCCGGGGAACTTACCGTACAGACTGTCGAAGCTCCAGTTTTCTTGATAGATGACGATAATATGGTTGATCGGATTCGACGACTGCGCTTGGGCGGGGACGCTGAGACCAATCGCGAACAAAATGAGGGCGAGTACGAGGGCAAACCGGGGGACGCGGGCCATCGCAGACCTCCTTACTACAAACCGGCATACTATATACGGACTATTTTTTATGCCACTTTATTCCGCCGCAATCACCCGATTGCGCAGCACGCCGATATGGTCGACCTCGGCCTCCATTACGTCGCCGGCCTGCATATATTTCGGCGGATTGAAGCCCATGCCCACGCCGCTGGGCGTGCCGGTCGAGACCACCGTGCCCGGCTCGAGCGTCTGGCCGAGCGACAGCACCTCGATCGTCGTCGGAATGTCGAAGATCAGGTCGCCGACGGTCGAGTCCTGGCGGGTTTCGCCGTTCAGTCGCAGCCGCAGTCCCAGAGCCGCCGGGTCGGCTATTTCGTCGGCGGTGACGATCCATGGGCCGATCGCGCAGCTGCAATCGAGGCTCTTGCCTTTGTAGAACTGCTGATGGCGATTCTGCAGGTCGCGCGCCGAAATATCGTTGAGAATTGTATAGCCGAAGATATACTGCATCGCCTGAGCGCGCGCGATATTCTTCCCGCCGCGCCCGATGACATACGCCAACTCGACTTCGTAATCCAGCGCCTGTGTCACGCGCGGGTCGAGCGGGATGTCGTCGTCTGGCCCACATACGCTCGTGGCGGCCTTGGTAAAAAACACCGGGTGTGGAGGCAGGCTCGGCTCTAGGCCCTTCGCACGATTGGACTCGTAGGCGTGCTCGACATAGTTCATGCCCAAGCAGACGACGTCCATGGGCGGGCGCGGGATGGGTGCGAGCAGCTTCACAGCGCTCAGCGGCCGAGTCGTCGCGGCGCGCTCAAGCGCCGCGCGGGCCTGCCCCAGCAGCGCTTCGCCGCCGGCGATCAGCGCGAGCATACTCGGCGCCACCGCGTCGAGCGAGACAATGGTTGTATCATCGCGCAGTGCGCCAAGATGGATGCCGGTTTCGTCTTGGTAGGTGACCAGACGCATGGGCTTCTCCTCATTCTATCAATGTCGGCACATTGAGACACAGCCCCGATAGTACCACACTTTTTGCCCTTGGTTGGCAGATTCGGGCGGGGGAGTTTACAGAGACGACCAGAACAGCAAGATGTATTGCCGAAGAGCGGGGATAGAAGATAGCGATTGTCGTAAAGTAGGTGCTATTCTCTATCCTCTATTCTCTATTCTCTTAGGACTTACGCAGTTGCGCGCTT